>Ga0129313_1001667_pt1 | contig 13449 bp, 9 predicted proteins | sample O1105metagenome_FD_94436 | JGI IMG/M metagenome (GOLD analysis project Ga0129313, IMG submission 94436) | Orangutan group fecal microbial communities from fecal samples from Wisconsin, USA - O1105 metagenome | ecosystem: Host-associated > Mammals > Digestive system > Large intestine > Fecal... | reverse complement strand
GGTCACCATCGTCATGATGGCCGACGCGATGCACACCCCAAGGAAAATGGTGGGGACCGCGTCTTTCAGCCGCATATCCAGTACCGCCGCCACCAGAGCGCCGGTCCAGGCGCCTGTGCCCGGCAGCGGGATCGCTACCAGAATGCAAAGGCCAAGAGTTCTGTACTTGCGGACCAACCGTCCCTTGAGGTGTGCTTTTCTTTCCAGCACTTCTATTTTTTCATGCCACCACGGACTTTGCTTCCGAAGCCAATGGAATATATGCCGGATATACAGGATGATAAATGGGACCGGGACCATATTTCCAAGGACAGCTACTGCTAAAGCCAGCGGATAGTCCAGGCCCAGCGCGATCCCGTACGGCAGGCCGCCGCGCAGTTCGATAACCGGGACCATGGAAAGCAGGAATGTCCTGGCCAGCTTTCCAACTGTGGTTGCTGTTAAATTTTCAAGCATTTCTTTTTCCCTTGTAGGTGATTTCTTCGTTTGCTTTTTCTGTAATACCGGGTTGAAACTCTTCTTTCAAAGAATATATATACGCACAGTAGAAAAACAGGTTTGCACATGCTAAGAAAGTCCAGTTTCCGGAAACCCCAAACAGATAGATTCCGTACGTATTCATACTGATGGCAAGCAGGCCCGCACACAGAGGGATCGTCTTTGGAATCAAAATCGCTAAAATAATTGCCAGCACTTCGTACAGGTATCCGTACCGCTCGTGCATGGATGGCAAAAACAACACGCACGTATACACCAGCAGGAACGCCATCATGTACAGATTCTTCCCCGTTGGCGCACAGGCCCTCCTGATCCACCAAACCATCAGCACCGCCAAAACAAATACTGTCACAACAATGGCAGCCTTTTTCAGGTACGCATATTGGGTCTGTTCCCGCGCCTGGCACAAAAGCAGCCACGGGGAAGGGTAATTCATCGACATCGCCTGATAGGTGCCGGTTTGATGGAAGTAAATTCTCACCACCTCAGTCAGGCTCCTCCCCCACAGGACGATGGGCGACGACAGAATCACCATGGTACAGGGAACCAGCAAAAAACGGGCGGCGGAAAACTTCCGCTCCGTGAAATACACAAACAGGAAAAGCGGCAGCACAAATACAGCCTGCAGCTTAAACGCAAAGCTGACCCCCAGAAAGCACATCGCCCTGGTATACTGTTTTCTTTCCAGATGCAGGATCGCCAGCAGCGCAAACGCGCTGTAAATCGCATCGCACTGTGCCCATGCCGCCGAGTTCAGAAAAACGATGGGAGACAGCAGCACCGCGCAATATGCAAGGCACCCGGCCCATTCTCTCTCATGCGTTGAAATGCTGCGAGCGATCACGCCAGCTGTAATCGCAAGAACCCAGTCAAAAATACACGAACAGATCTTATACGCATATAGAGAGGGGATCTGTATTTTAGTCAATATCCAGATGATGAATTGATAGAGGAAATTGTAGTCGCCAACCTGTTGGGATAATCCGTTGGCGGAGATCAAGTTATACCACGGCAGCAGAAAGGCATTGTAATCGTCGCTGACGACCTCCCGCAGCGAAACCCGGACGGTAATTCCTAAAAGCGTACACAAAGCCGCCAGCAAAAGCGGAAGGTGCCGGTCCGCGAAATCAAGAATTCTCTTTTCAAATTTGGTCATAGACTCTCCCTTCACATCTTAAGATGCAGCCGTACCGGATCGTGCCTGGAGCAACATGATCAACTCATCGTCCCGACCATTCAATAATCAAAGTGCTAAAGCGAAACTGGATCATTCAGCACCCATATCGGTAAGCAAATATTTAATATGTTCTTTCACTAATGATATATCTGGGTCTGTGCTTGCTCTCCAGGTATATTTTTCCGATGTATTCACCGATCACGCCCATGCAGATCAGCTGAACACCGGAGACAAAGCAAATGATACAGGTCATGCTTCCCCAGCCGCTGACAGCATTCCCCCGCAATACGGAGAGCAGCGCCCAGACGACGCCGGCAAAGCTGATGGCAGCCACCAGCACACCAAAGGCAGTAATGATCCGCAGCGGCTTGATGGAAAGGCTTGTGATCCCATCAATGGCCAATGCCAGCATCTTTGACAATGGATAATGACTCTCTCCTGCGATACGCTCATGCCGTTCATAAGGAACAGTCGTACTTTTGAAGCCTACAAGAGGGATCATGCCGCGGAGAAACAGGTTCACTTCACCGAATTCTGCAAATTCCTGTAAAACACGAGCACTCAGCAGACGGTAATCCGCATGGTTGAACACAACTTCGGCGCCCATCACATTCAGGAGCTTATAGAAGCTCTCCGCAGTAAAACGTTTAAAAAGTGTGTCCGTCTCACGCTTGCTGCGGACCCCGTAAACGACCTCATATCCCTCCAGATACCGATCTACCATTTCATCCATGGCGTTGATATCATCCTGGCCATCACAGTCGATAGAGATCGTCATATCACAAACGTCTTTAGCCTCCATCAGGCCAGCCAGAACGGCATTCTGATGCCCGCGGTTGCGGCTCTGGCTGATACCGATATAATGGGGATCCTGACGGGCAAGGTCGCAGATGATCTCCCACGTCTTATCACGGGAACCGTCATTGACGAAAAGGATTCGGCTGTCCGGACTGATCTTTCCGCAGGCAGCCAGCTGTTCGATCTTCTCCAAAAACATGGGTGCCGTCACAGGAAGTACCTGTTCTTCATTGTAACAGGGGATAATGATATATAATTTCTTCATAGTAAGCTCTCCAATTTCAAAAAACGCACCACTTAGCAGGCACTGTGTTCCGCACAGCGCTTATTTTTGTATGGCGCCCTTTTTTGCCGCAGTTCATCGCTGATCTTTTTCAGATCATAAGCCGTCAAAAAAATCATACAGGGCAGGACGGCATACATATATCGCAGATTCCGTTCCAAAACGACCAGCATCAGTACCGTTCCGATCATTGTCATCCGGCAGACATGGGTCAAAAACCATTGGGTCGGCTCTGTTTCTCTTCTCTTGGCAGAGAGTGCGTATATCACACTATGCAAGCTCAGGACCAGCATGAACAAATATCCGCATTGGACCCATACTGAAGTAAATTCTTGAAATTTTGTCTCATAAACGACTGTCCAGTTCTGGATACGGACCGCCTGGAGCGACTCATTCAGAAGGATCCCGCGCCATTCACGCGCCGTCGTAAAAGTTCCGTTTCCCGCTCCGTGGACCAGCTTACCATCGATATGTTTCAGAAATCCAAGCAGGCCCATATCTTTTAACCTGGCTGAGATCTTGCTGCGGCAAAGCTCCATCTTGGCTTCATGCCCCACCGTGCTTTTCATATCGACAACATCACCTTCACTGTATGCTCCGTTTGTTTCAGGATTCAGCCCCATAGCCACAAAATGGATGGCTGGCATCTCATTTTGTTCCACATACTCTTTTCCTATCAGATTGACCGCCGCATTTGTAATAGTAGACAGGCCCAGCAGCACAATCAGAAAACAGCCAACCAGCAGCGCCCCGCGCTTTCCCACCAGCTTTCTCTGCTCCTTACCCGGCTCACCCATCCATTCAAGAATCAGCATGATGCCGACTGCGATGGTCACGATCAGGCTTTGCGGTTTGATCCAAGACCCTATTGCCAATAAGGCTCCCGCAGCCCCAATGTATCGCTTTTCCCCCATTCTGCCGCGCGTGATCGCATATAGTGCAGCGGGCGTAGTCCACAACGCCATAATGTCCGAATAAAGGATGGTGCTTGGCTCGCTCAGGGAGATCAACGCGATGGCCAAGGCCATTGCCACGATGGCCGCCATTTCATTGACCACGGTCTTAACGAGCTTGAAAATAAACAGAAGTGCAATATCTGACAGTACAGCCGCCATCACACTCAGGAGCAGCCACGCCTGCTCCAGCGTATCAGGCATCCACACAGTAAAGACCGCGGTGAGGACGGCTGTGGCCGGTATGTTATTTGTATATACCGCCAGGTACTCCCTCCAAAAACCCTCCAGTGCTGCAAGATCTCCCTGCGCAAAATGGTACGCTATGTAGGTGATAACGTAAGCATCCGAATCTACCTGCGAGTAAACAGCCCATACATATATGGCTTGCAGGGCAAATGCCACAAGCAAGAGCCGCCTTTTATAGTCCTTTCCCCGTAAGAGCTTTCTCCACAAGAAAACACAGCAGCCAACTAGGATGATCCACAGGAAGCATATAGTGATATACCGTCCGACACTTCCAGGAATAATGCATTGTGTATTCCAGGTAACTCTCACAACGACAAATGCGAAAAGCGCGGCAAAGATCAGGTCTGCACATTTTAAGAGTACACCCGATACACGGCAGAGCATATCTTCTCTCTTCATATCAAACCTCCAGTTTCAAAAGGTCCCTGACTGATCATCCTACTTTTGAGGCCCGTCTAAAAGCCGCTCATCAGAATTCGTTGGGATGATCTCCCCGGCCGAAATGCCACAAAATGGCGTCGGCGATGCGCTCGCAGGCGTGGCCGTCGCCGTAGGGATTCACGGCGTGGGCCATCTTCTCATAGGCCGCCTTGTCGCAGATCAGGCGGCCTGCCATGGTGACGATATCGTCCTGCACCACCCCCGCCAGCTTCACCGTGCCGGCGGCCACGGCCTCCGGCCGCTCCGTCTCCCGCCGCAGCACCAGCACCGGCTTGCCCAGGGCGGGGGCCTCCTCCTGCAAGCCGCCGGAGTCCGTCAGCACCAGATAGCACCGGGCCATGAGATTGTGCATCTCGTCGGCGGGCAGCGGGTCGATGAGGTGGACCCGGGGCGCGCCCCGCAGGTGCTTGTCCACCGCCTCCCGGACCACCGGAGACAGGTGGACCGGGTACACCAGCTCCACGTCCTCATGCTCCTCGGCGATCTGCCGCAGGGCCAGCATGATGTTCTTCATGGGCTCGCCGTAGTTCTCCCGCCGGTGGCAGGTGACGAGGATGATCTTCTTCTCCCCGTAGGGCAGGCGGTTCAGCTCCTCCGTGGAGAACACATAGTCCTCCCGGACGGTGGTTTTCAGGGCGTCGATAACGGTGTTGCCGGTGACGAACAGTCCGTCGGTGATGCCCTCTTTCAGGAGGTTATTTTTGTTGTTCACCGTGGGGCAGAAGTACAGGTCCGCGATGGCGGACACCAGCTTCCGGTTCATCTCCTCCGGGAAGGGGGAATACTTGTCGTAGGTCCGCAGGCCCGCCTCCACATGGCCCACCGGCACCTGATGGTAAAAGGCGGACAGGGCGCCGGCGAAGGTGGTGGAGGTGTCGCCGTGGACCAGGATCATGTCCGGCTTCAGGGCCTCAATGGCCTCGTCCATGCCGGTGAGGCATTTGCTGGTGATGGTGGACAGGGTCTGGCGGGGGGTCATGATGTCCAGGTCCCAGTCGGGCTTCAGCTGGAAGACCTCCAGCACGCTGTCCAGCATCTGGCGGTGCTGGGCGGTGACGCAGCACAGGCTCTCGATCTCCGGCCGGGCGGCCAGCTCCTGCACCAGGGGACACATTTTGATGGCTTCCGGCCGGGTGCCGAAAACACTCAGGATACGCAGCTTTTCCATGTTCTGTTCCCTCTCATATATTTGAGATATTGGTGGCCACGTCCGGACGGTAGTGATGCATTTTCCATTTCACATTCCACTTGTTTTCAAAGTAACTGCGGTTCGCGTCAAAGATTTTCCTGTACTCCGCATTTTCAAGTTTCTTAAAAGAAACACTTCCAAAGTGATGGATAAATACATCCTCCACCAGAAGGTTCTCATATCCCGCTCTCTGAGCCGCGATAGAATAATCGTCGTCTTCAAACATTCCAATCCCGTAATGCTCATCCAACAGGCCGATCTCATCAGTCAGTTTTCTGGGGAACATCACACAGAACATCGCAAGAACTCCGTCATGGGGATAGGTCATTCCCATGTGGCCTGCTGTATAGGCATATGCGGCGGCAGGCATATTTTCAAGGCCGGTGTAGCCCACCCGGACCATAGCCTCGTTTCCGATAGAATTGGTAACAGGCCCTACGATACCAATCTTCTTTTCACCTGCTAAAAACCGCTTGACCATACCAGTGAGCCAACCGCGCGTTACCACGGTATCATTATTGAGCAGCACGATATACTCGCCGGTAGAAGCACGGATACCGTCGTTATTTCCTCCTGCGAATCCGCGGTTGGTCGTGTTCAATACGACCTTAATGTTTTCATGCAACGCTTCAATCTCTTTCAGATATCCCGCTGTTTCATCAACGGAAGCGTTGTCTACCAGCACAAGCTCATAATTGGGATAGGCTGTTTGTTTCAAAATGCTCTGGACGCACTTCTTCGTGTAATCCAATTGGTTGTAGCACAGAACGACGATACTGATCTTCGGGAACTGCCGCTCTGCGGCAAGGCTAAATTGGGATACCCGTACAGACCAGTCGTTCTCTTTTGCAAATTCCATGCAGGCCTGAGGATCCGCCAGAGCATCTTCACCCTTCAGACACGCTTCCACATAGTCTCCAAAGGTTCTGTTGTCATTTGCCAGATAGACATACCGGTCCTTGAAAGGCTCAAGTTCCGGGATCTCTGTTGCCACCACCTTTTTTCCTGCAGAAAGGTATTCATAGAATTTGACCGGATTTGTCGCTTGGATCAGGCTGGTCGAAGCGTCAAACGGAATCAGGCAGACATCGAATCCTCCCAGGTATTGCGGCAACTCAGAATACGGTTTTTCCCCCAGCAGACGCACATTTTTCAGCTTTTTCAGCCGTGCTTCTCCGTCTGTAACGGAACCGATCAGTACGATATCGGTCTCAGGGAAGCGTTCGGAAAGATATTCGATCTTTTCAAAATCGAACCAGTGAGCGATGGCACCGTAATAGCCGATCGTCTTTTTCTCGCTACTGCCCTCTCCATACGCCTGATAGAAGTGCGCAAACTCGGTTCCGTTGCGAATGATCTCCACGTTTGCGTTATACTTTTTCGCGATCTCTCCGAGATAGTTGGAACTTGCCGCTACCATATCGCTTTCGCGCAGCAGCTTCACACAGGCTTCCTCTATGAAGCGTTCCTCTGCGTTGTCAAACCCGCTGTAATCATCCATGTAATCTGTGACCAGAGTAAAGCCATACCGCTTTTTCAGATAAAGCATTCCACTTACCCAGTTGGGATAATCGGCGATCAGCAATGCGTCTCGGATCCCATTCTCAAAGACGATTTGATCCAAGAGCGCATTGATGTCCGCGCCGGCATCCTCAAAATTGGTGGAATACACTGCTCCGTGCAGGCTGTTTGGCAAGACTACCTGCCAAAGGCCGTCCTTGATCTCTGAGATGACTGGCTTGCCGCTTGGACTGAAGTTGGCATTGATGTAGAACACCCGATGGCCTTCTCTGGCAAAATGATCTGCGATCTGCTGAGGCCGCTGGTAACGGAAATGATAATCGATGACCGAGAAGACGATCACATCGTATTTGACATAATCATCATCGATGCACGCGCACACCTGTTCGGGCAGCTTGACCTGCTCATTCTGACGCTCAGGCTCGGCTAACATATCCGATACATCCTGTCCATCGAGGACTTCATTCTGCCCGGTGAGCAGAGATATCACAGAGAACAGCGGGTTGTACCGGTGGTCCATATCAGGGATATGCCGGAACCGGCCCATGATCCATTTCCGGAACTTCCTGCGCTCCGCCTTATCCTTGTGGAAGCCCTGATGCAGAATGCGGTTGAACAGATGGACCAGTTTGAAAAGTCTGGAGCTTGTCATGTCGTTCAACTGCCACAGAGCGTCGGCGTTCCTCTTTTCGCTCTCCGTCAACTTTTTCTGTAAGGCCTGCTTTTCACTGTCTGTCCGGAACAATTTTTCCTCACGGGCCTCCAGATCTTCCTGCACAGCCTTCATCTGCTCACAGTTCTCCGTCAGCTGCTGCCGGAGGGCTGCCGTCTGCTCGTTCTGCTCAGTCAGCTGCCGCTGCAGGACCGCCATCTGCTCGTCCTTCTCCGTCAGCTGCCGCTGCAGAACTGCCGCCTGCCCGTCCTTCTCTGTCAGCTGTCGCTTCAGGGCTGCCGTCTGCTCGTCCTGCTCTGTCAGCTGATGCTCCAGGTGGCTGACGGCGTCTCTGCCACTCTTTGCCATCTCATCCAGCGTCTTCCGGTACGCATTTCGCTCCGACTCAGCCGCCGCGGCCTGCTGCTCCAACTTCTTCTGCAATTCTGCCAATGCCGCAGCTTTTTCCTGCTTCAGTGTACGATATTCAGAATCATCAAACAGATCTGACAGGCGGCGATCCTCCGGCAATACGCTTTCTCTGGAATAGACCACCAGGATCTGCTCTCCCGGCCAATAGGGAGAATTCCTCCTCCCACAGTCAATGATCTTAAAATGGGAGAGTACGTGATCGCCGATCCGCAGCGGGAAAAATTCCTCGTCAAACACATGAAAATGCTCATCCAGCGCCAGCGTATCATGCAGCGGATGGATCAAAATCGCATGGCACTTCGCCATCCCTACTAGGGAGCGCATATTCTCTGCGGGAGACTGCAGGTGTTCCAGCACATTGGAAACAAATATGACATCCACGGTCTCTTTCTGTGTGTAAACGTCTCCCTGGAGGAACTGGCAGAAGGGATATTTTTTCCCGGCCCGTTTTACGGCCGTCTCTGACACGTCAATTCCAACGGTATGACAGGACGGAAAACGGCGAGCCAGCGCCGCTGTTCCGCCGCCCTCCGCGCATCCAACGTCAAAAACCGTCCACTCATGACGTGCCAGTTCCTGATCCAGCCAAGCCGGGAAGGCATCCAGGGCGATCTGGGAGAAAAAGGCCGATTGCAGGTCTCCGTCATAATGGTCCCAGTCACCAGAAACGAACCGCTCCTCCCAGTACTCTTTTGAATTCACTTTCTCCATTTGATGTTACTCTCCTCTCAGGGATCGATCCTGTCCAATTTATTCAGTACCTCCGTGATGACGGCCATTCTGGAATCCCAGCAATTCTCCTCCACAAAGCGCGATTGCTGCTCCTGGCAGGCAAATGGGGCGGGAAGGTCCCGGCCCGCAAGCTCCCGAAGCTGCTCCTCCGTGCGGTATGGGAAAATCAGGGACCCGAACTTGTTCATCTCCAGACTGTCCGCAGCCAGAACCGGTTTGTTCTGCGCCAGATATTCGTAGATCTTCACCGGATCGATGGTGTCGATCAGCGGCGTTCTTTGGAACGGATACAGGCAGACATCGAAACCACGGATCCATCCATCCACTTCTTCCTTGGGGACCCTTCCGGTACAGACCAGGCGCGGGTGGACCGGGAGTTCGATCTCGCTGGGGCCTACCAGCACCACCCGGTTGCGGGGGTCCGCGTCTAGAATCGTACGGACCGCGTCCACATCGAACCAGTGGCTGATCATCCCCACATAGCCGAACACCCGGCCAGGCAGTTTTTCCGGCGTTCCGCCGGTCAGGCGAGCCATGACGCTCCGATCCACCGCGTTTGGCACCACATGCGGGTATTTCCCCTTTGCGCGACATTCATCGTGAAACTTCTGTGCAGTCACGAACAGAAGGTCCGCCCGCTCCACCAGCAGCGGTTCCACCTTCCGGATCAGTTTTTTCAGCAGCCCGTTTTTCGTGATCTGGATATCATCGTCCATCTTGTCATAGACGACAGTCCCCCGGTATCCCTTCAGCAGCGAATACCAGGGGCAGTATCCGATCCAGATCAGGTCCGCCTCCCGCAGGTATGTTCTCAACTGAAGCCGCTCCGGAAAAGCGACCCAGCCGCCCAATGCCTCCAGCGAGCGGTGGACGGAGAAGGCGCCGCTTAGCCGCACGACCTGCAGGTGTTCGTTGACCCGGTAGGTGTATCCACCCGGCTTTTCCCCGCCCTTCAGCAGAAATTTCATCATGCTGACAGTCGGGTCCACATAGGTGACCTCGTGTTCCCTGGCCAGTCCCTCGGCGATATACTGGGGACGCTGCTTCAGGCCCTGATATTCAATGGGTGAAAAGTAAAGGATCTTCACGCCTGTCCCTCTTCATAAGCACGGCACACATCCGCAGCTGGACCGATCATCTTCATTTTTCCCTTCTCCAACCAGATGGCCCGGCTACACATCTCCGTGATCTGTTCGGCAGAATGGGATACCAGCAGCACCGTCGTGCCGCCGCTCATCAGCTCCATCATCCGGTTTTTGCTCTTCTTCTGGAACGCCGCGTCTCCCACAGACAGGATCTCGTCCACGATCAGGATGTCCGGCTTCACCACCGTGGCAATGGAAAAGGCCAAACGGGTGATCATACCGGAGGAGTAATTTCTCAGCGGCATCTCGATAAACTCACCAAGCTCGGAAAAATCCACGATTTCCTGATACTTTTCCTTCAGAAAATCCTCGGAATAGCCCAGAATGGCACCGTTGAGAAACACATTCTCCCGTCCGGTCAGTTCCAGGTCGAATCCGCTGCCCAGCTCCAGCATGGGGACAATATTCCCGTGGACCGTCACAGTGCCCTTTGTGGGCTTCAAAATGCCGGAGATGACCTTCAGCATCGTGCTTTTCCCGGCTCCATTGGCACCCACCAGACCCAGCACTTCGCCCTTCTCAATAGAAAAATCCACATCCTGCAGCGCCCAGAATTCCTTATATTGCAATTTCCCCTGCAATGCCTGTACCAGGAACTCCTTCATTCCGGAAACGCGTTCGGCAGGCATCCGGTAACACAGGGAAACATGGTTGACTTCAATCATGGCACTACCTCACAGATACAGGACAAAGCGGTCCTGGGCCTTTTTGAATACCAGCGCACCCAGAATCAGCGGGATCAGGGATGCCGCCGCGCACAGCAGGTATGCTTTCGGTTCGGGAGAAACGCCGTTGATCAGCAGGATCCGCATGATCCGGATGATATGATAGAGCGGATTCATCTTGTACAGCGTCATATACTGAGCGGGAATGATCTCCGCGTCATAGAAGATGGGGGTCAGATACATCCACAGCATACTGACGACGCCCCAGAGGAACTGGGTGTCCCGGAAGAATACCATCATGGAAGCCAGCAGCAGCCCCATGCCAAAAGCAAACAGAAACAGGCAGATGATGGGGAACGGCAGCAGAAGGATCCTGACCGACAAGCGCGAGCCCGTCAGCAGCATCACGATGCCCAGCGGGATCAGGGACAGCCCCAGATTCACCGTGGAGGAAATGGCGCGGGAGAGCGGATACATATACTTCGGAACGTAGACCTTGGTGATCAGGGCGGTATTGCCGGTGATGGAGGTCAGGCAGGAGCCGGTGACCTCACTGAAGAAATTCCAGCAGACGATGCCGGTCAGCAGATACACCGGGAAATTCACGATGTTGGACTTGAAGAGCGTGGAAAACACGATATACATGACCATCATTGTCAGCAGCGGATTCATAAAGCTCCACAGCACGCCCAGGAAGCTACGCTTGTACTTAGTCTTGAAATCCCGCTGCACCAGCTGCTTGAGCAGGAAACGGTACCGCGCAGCGGCAGACAGCAGCCGAAGGACCAGATTGGGCCTGCCCCGCCTGTCGCATTCGATCATCCACCAGCAGAACAGCAGCAGCAACGCCAGAAAAGCGGCCATTGTGTGCCAATAATACTGGGCCAGCGGATACCGGTTTTCTCCGCTGACAGACAGGCACAGCTGGCCTGACAAGGTGTTTCCATTGACGGACAGGGGATGCTCTACGGGAATGTCCAGCTCATATTTCCCGGCGCTGACGGTGTCGCCGTAGAACAGGGAAACGGCGCTTCCGGCGCTTCCGGCGGCAGAGGTCACCCGCAAAGTCAGCGTCTCGCCCCGGTGTCCGCCGGTGGAGTTCTCCACGGGGATGCTCCAGTGTGAGCTGTCCGGCAGGCCCGCCGTATAAAGAGCGGCGGACGCCACCGTCTGACCGCCTCCGTCTAGGACCACCAGCCGCAGCTCATCGTCAACGGTTCTCCCGTAATTCGTCCCCAAAAGGGTGATCTCGGTGATCCGGTCGCATTCAGAGACAAACGTCTGCTCCAGCACGGTATCCGTCAGGATCTCCGCCGTGACTGCTTTTTCCTGGATCATCCGGCTGGTGACAGTCCCGTACTCAAAGCCCTCTCCGGCAATCAGACGGAAAGCAACTGCCAGGATCAAAAACGCCGTCACGGCATAGGCGCATATTTTTTTGACGTTCATGGTCACTCAGCTTTCCAAATAGTGTTTCAGCGCGTTTTGCCACGAGGGGAGCCGGCAAAATCCGCTGCTCTGCAGGCATTGCTTGCTCAGTCTGGAATTCAGAGGCCGCTTCGCCTTCGCGGGATACGCGCTGCTGGGGATCGGATGCACCGCAACGTCCTTCCCGCTCAGCCGGAAGACCTCCTGCGCGAACTCCGCCCACGAGCAGATACCCTCATTGGTGGCATGGTAGATGCCGTACCGGTCCGTCTGTATCATATCGCACAGCAGCGGCGCCAGATCCGCTGTATAGGTGGGAGAACCGATCTGGTCACAGACAACGTTCAACTCCGACCGCGTCTCCGCCAGGCGGAGCATGGTCTTCACAAAGTTATTCCCATTTTTCCCGAAAACCCAGGAAATACGGACGATGAAATAATTCGTCAGCATACTCTGCACAGCCAGTTCTCCCGCCAGCTTGCTTCTGCCGTACACATTTGCCGGGCCGACCGGGTCCGCCGGCTCGTAAAACCGGTCACCGCTCCCCGGGAACACATAGTCCGTGGAAATATACAGCATCCTGCTTCCCAGCTTCCGGCAGGCCTCCGCGATGTTCCGGGTCCCGTCCGCATTGACCGCCCAACACTTCTCCGGCTCGTCCTCCGCCAGATCCACCTTGGTATAGGCCGCGCAGTGGATCACCGCGTCCGGGCGGGTCTCCTCCATATAACGCAGCACCGCTTCCCGGTCTGTGATATCCAGCTCTTTTGAAGCAGGAGCGCAGAATTGAATCGTTCTCCTCTCCAGCTCCAGACAAACATCATGACCCAGCTGACCGCTGGCTCCTGTGACGAAAACTTTCACAATGATCTCCTTAAGAACATTTTGACGATTGCATCCGGCAGAAAACACATCGCGATCTCGAATACCGCCTCATAGGGGCTGAACCTTCTGTATCGCCAGATATTCCGAATGCACGTTTGCTCTCTGGCCTCTATGAACGCAGCCATTTCACGGCTCGGCTCCGCCAGCCGCCGGTATGCCGCCAGCCGTTCCTTCAGCGGCTCGATCCGCCTCTGCCGGTAAGTTGCCTTACTATCCACTCCCGTGAGGATCCCGGTCTGGTTGTTCCCATGCTGCCGGTAGCCCAGCAGCGGCTCCTTCACGAACCGGACCGTCCCTGCAAGTGCGGCAGCGATGGCGATCCATTGATCGCATACCGTCTGCCGTGGGAATGGAACGGCCTTCCTTGCCGCCTCCGCCCGCACCAGCGTGGGGCACCCTGC
>Ga0129313_1001666_pt1 | contig 13452 bp, 12 predicted proteins | sample O1105metagenome_FD_94436 | JGI IMG/M metagenome (GOLD analysis project Ga0129313, IMG submission 94436) | Orangutan group fecal microbial communities from fecal samples from Wisconsin, USA - O1105 metagenome | ecosystem: Host-associated > Mammals > Digestive system > Large intestine > Fecal... | reverse complement strand
ATTTGCGATGCTGTGATCCTCCAGTTCGACCACGATATCGGTAATAAGCAGTGAGGATTCCGAACCGATCCGGGAGGAATCATTCGGAAGCACCTCCAGGATCTGTACCTGCTGGTGAAGAACTAAAGATAAGAAGTCCGAGAGGCGTTCCGGTGTATACTCCGGGTTCATGATCTCTTTAAAGAAGGCATCGTACAGGATCTTTACACCCCGGACACCGGTGCAGAAGTCTAAGAATTCGGTCTGCTGTGCCTCCGACCACGAATGAAAGATCATGGCAAGTTGAGAATCTGAACCAATATCGCAAAGTACCGCCTCGCGGGAGCGGATCATAGGAAAATAGGTGTTCAGTTTATTGGGAAATAAATTTGATAATTGATTGGACAAAGATAAACCTCCTTTTGGTTTAATTAAAAAATGTAAAAAATATTTATATGTACAATAACAAAAACAAATATAAATGTCAATAATAAATTTACAAATCAAAAAAACGAGGTATAAGGGACGGCCAATGGAAATCGGTTGACATCCTCAGAAAAAATTAATACAATGAAACCATTGAAATAGTCATTATTTTGTATAACTTTGCGGTCGAGAATGAACGTTCTCGTTTAAAGGAACTCGGTGAAAAGCCGGACTGTTAATCCCAGCCGTAATGGAGACGAACGAATCGATATGCCACTGAGAGATATCTTGGGAAGGCGATTTTAGTAGGAAGAACCAGAGTCGGAATACAATACGCAGAGGAGGAATATTTGTAAATGTCTTTAGGCAAAGAAGGCATTTATTTATTATGCCGATAATGTCAGATTCAATAAAAATCAAAAAAGGAGAAACATTATGAGAAAGAATAGGAAGAAACTGGTGGCAATGCTGCTAACGGTAGCGATGCTGGTGATGCTGCTTCCGGCTACGGTATTTGCAGAAGGCACTGATGTAAATGCAATGTATACAGATGCAGTAAATGTAATGAAAAATACAGTCTCTGACGAGGTGAGTTCCACAAATGCATGGGTGATTATGGAACTTGCACGAGCAGAAGCATTAACTGCAGAACAGGCGAATGCATGGTACACGAATCTGGAGAATACACTAAGGACTCAGAATAGTGCAAAATTACCGGCTGATTCAAGTTCCGTACCGAATATAGTCACGATTCTGGCGGTTACTGCAATCGGGAAGGATGCAACTAATGTAGGTGGATACAATTTGTTAGAACCATTGGCAGATCTGAACTACTGTACGGGATATGTTACAACTACAGCAAGTGCCTTAGTAGCAATTGATTCTAAAAAATATACAATACCAACTGTATCGGCTGGAGGAACTCAGACAACCCGAGAGGCACTGATTCAGACAATATTAGATGCAAGAAATACGACTGGAACTTGGGGATATAGTTATGCAGGCACAGACTATGCGGATGTAGATACAATTGCCATGTGTATACAGGCATTAGCTCCATACTATAATTCAAATGCAGATGTTAAGTCAGCGATTGATGTCGGTATTAGTAAACTATCTGATTTTCAGGCAGATGATGGAAGCTTTAATTATCAGAGTGCTGAAAGTGCTGCACAGGTAATTGTTGCATTGGGAGCTATGGGTATTCATCCTATGACAGATGCCCGCTTCATTAAGAACGGTTGTACAATAGCCGATGGTTTGGCAATTCAATATGTTGCTGGTCAGGGATTTAAAGATTATACAGGTCTGGTTAATATGGGCATTACAACTGTACAGGCAACTTATGGCCTGGTAGCAAATAACCGAATAGTAAATCAGAAAAGCTCTTTATATGCGATGACGGATGCAGTAGATATTATTCAGGCTGCAAGTGAAGCAACTACAACAGAGGCATCGACTACAACAGCAACTGCCACAACTGCACCTACTACCGCCGCACCGACGACGGCAGCATTGGATCAATCACCGGCAACCGGTGATACTGCTCCGATCGCATTGTTTGCATTGATTGCGGTAGCATCTGTAGTGGGGGTAGTAGCGATAAATAAGAAACACTAAGCATTTATCAGAAACAATATAATAAGTGAAATATAAGGAGGCTGCTATATGATTTCGTGGATAAAGAACCACAAGTACTATGTAATCGGTGTTGGGGTGATTCTGCTGGTCATATTGGCAGCCTTTTTGTGGAAGAAGCCAACGGCACAGGACGGAACGAAACCGGACGATGCCGGTACAACAGTAACCGGGCAGGACTTAGAGGAGACTCCTGCCGTGGAAAAGGATTCTGCGGTACAGGCGGAAACAACAGCAACCGGTGAAGCTATATCCACGTCGAATGAGAATGTAGCAAATGGGAATACGGAGAAACCGGCGGACAGAGGTACGGCTCAGACAACCGGGAAGCAGTCTGAGACATCGGCAGGAACCGGGGAGTTGACTGAAGCCCCGGCAATAACTACAGTGACTGCTTCGGAAGCAACAACAGCGGCACCGACCGTTATACACACCTGCACGATTCAGATCGCCTGTGCAACCGTGTTGGATCACATGGATACTTTAGATTCATCGAAAGTGGCATTTGTACCGTCAAACGGACTTATCTTAAGTACTACATCCGTTACATTTACAGAGGGAGAAACCGTATATGATGTATTGCAGCGGACCTGTCAGACGGCAGGAATTCAGATGGATGCGTATGTATCTACGGCCTATAAGACTGCATATGTAAGGGGAATCAATAATCTCTATGAGTTCGACTGTGGATCGATGTCCGGATGGAAGTATTGTGTAAACGGGACGTATCCGAACTATGGCTGTTCTTCCTATATACTGAAAGAGGGAGATGTGATCCAGTGGAACTATACGTGTGAAAATGGGGATGTGTAAGCGGTAAAGCAGTTGATATAAACTGATTTTAGTTATAATCAGCGAACAAAGATTAGAAAGCAAAGCTATTGCAAACTGCTGGAACTTGTAATACTCTGAATAGACATGGAATATATACAAGGGAGTGCGGATATGACAGGGGCATTGATTCGGTTGTTTGTAAAAGATTATAATAATGTGAAGGATTCAAAGGTACGAACATCGTATGGCAAGATGGCAGGCTGGGTAGGTATCTTCTGCAATGTGCTGCTATTCGGTGGAAAGTTTGCAATCGGTATACTATCCGGAAGTGTATCCATTTCTGCAGATGCGATTAACAACCTATCGGATGCCTCATCCAATATCATCAGTCTGCTCGGTTTTAAGATGGGCAGCAAGCCTGCCGACCGGGAACATCCTTATGGGCATGCAAGATATGAATATCTTTCCGGCCTGTTGGTGGCAGTTTTGATTCTGGTGATTGCGGTTGAACTGTTAAAGACCAGTGTTCAGAAGGTACGGCATCCGGAACCGGTAGAGTTTAGTTGGATTCTGGTGGGAATTCTGGTCGGCTCCATTCTGGTAAAGCTTTGGATGGCGTTCTTTAATCGGTCAATAGGGAGAAAAATTGATTCCGAGACACTGTTAGCGACAGCTGTTGACAGTCGAAATGATGTCATTACGACCACAGCAGTTCTGGCTGCCAGCCTGATTTCTCATTTTACAGACCTGTATCTGGATGGAATTATGGGAATTCTGGTGGCACTGTTTATCCTGTACAGCGGAGTAGGACTGATAAAGGATACTCTGGATCCATTACTGGGGAAAGCACCGGATCCGGTATTGGTAGCCTATATTCAGAAGAAAATATTGTCCTACGAAGGCGTTTTGGGCACGCACGACCTGATGATTCATGATTATGGACCGGGACGGTTGTTTGCCAGCGTACATGTCGAGATGGCGGCAGAGGAGGATGTTCTGAAGTGCCATGATATTATAGATAATATAGAAAAGGATTTTCTGGAACAGGATAATCTGAATATGATCATACATTATGATCCGATTGTGACCGGTGATGAAAAGGTAGGGCATCTGCGGAAATGGCTGAGTGAAAAGATAAAGACCATAGATGACCGTTTAAGCATCCATGATCTGCGGATGATACCGGGGGATACGCATACAAATATGATCTTTGACTGTCTGGTCCCGCAGGAGTTTTCGATGTCCGATCAAGAACTGCGGCAGAGGATTCAGCAGTTTGTATCGCAGGAATATCCCGGATATCGTTGCGTGATAACCATTGATAAGAGCTATGCGGCACTGCCACATACACAGGAGTCAGAAGAGGAAGGAAACCGATGAAGATTCGAAAACCAGAATATTACGACAGCTTTCAGTGCATTGGATCTGCCTGTCGGGATACCTGTTGTGCCGGCTGGGAGATCGAGATTGATGAGGAAAGTGCCGAGAGATATAAGCGGGTGACCGGGGAACTTGGTGAACGGCTGCGTGCATCGATTACCGAAACAGAGGAAGAGATTTATTTTAATCTGCAGGCGGGCAGACGCTGCCCATTTTTAAATAAAGAGAATCTCTGCGATCTGATTCTGGATCAGGGAGAGGAGATTTTGTGTGATATCTGTCGGGAGCATCCGAGACATTACCAATGGTTTGGAGATTACACGGAGGTAGGACTTGGGCTATGCTGTGAGGAGGCTGCCCGCCTGCTGTTCCGGACAAAGGGCAAACTGACATTTATATTGGAAGAGGAACAGGAAGAATCAGATAATCATACAGAGTCGGAAGATGTTGAGCAGGAAGAATACATAGAACGGATGTTAGATGCACGGGAAACGGCATATTCGATTGTCCAGAATCGGGAACTTCCCCTGTGGGAACGCTGGATGCTGCTGTTACAGTATGGAGAAGAACTGCAGGAAGCATTGGATCTGGAGGATGTTGATGCAGAAAAACTGGCGGTACAGGTGTATCGGAATCAGGATGCGGTTGTGTCGGCATGGAGGCAGTTTCACCAGATTCAAGGCGGACAGAAGCATATGACAGAACAACGGAAGACAGCGGAGGTGTCTGCAGTTACTGATTTGCGGGAACTGCTGATTGTTTATCGGGATATGGAGTCTCTGGATGATACCTGGCCGGCATTGATGCAGGATCTGAATGAAAATCTGGAATTATATTTGGCAGAGAGAGAGGCGTATCGGGCAGCATATCCGGAAGCACAACCGGAGTACGAACAGTTATCGATGTATTTTTTGTATCGATACTTTATGGAGGCATTGTTTGATGGAGATATTCAAGGGAAGCTTCAGTATCTGGTGCTGTCGGTGCTGATTATCTATATAATGGATCTGAAGATTTATCAGGAGAATTCCGCTTATACACGCTGGGATCGGATACAGGTAGTAAAGCAATATTCAAAGGAAATTGAGTATTGCACAGAGAATATGGAAAGCTTAGGGGAACTTTGCTGGAAAAATGCCGGTATGTCGGTAGAGGCGTTAATCGGAATTCTGGAACAGATTATACAGGAATAGATGAGCGAAAGGGAGGAATTGTCAGGATGCAGGAAGGACAGACTATCTTATTTGATATGGATGGAACGATACTGGATACGGAAAAATATTATCGGCTGTACTGGAGACTGGCAGCACAGGACTGCGGATATGAACTGACCGATGAACAGGTGCTTGGTTTGCGAAGTCTGGGGCAACCATATGCACAGAAGCGAATACAGGAACTGTGCGGAAATGAACGGGCGTATCAGGAAATTCACACCAGGCGTTCTGAGATGATGAATCAGCGGTTGGAAAAAGACGGAATTCCGGTGAAGCCATATGCGGGTGAAGCCCTTCGCGAACTGAAAAAACGGGGATATCAACTGGCAGTTGCAACAGCCTCCGATCTGACGCGTACGCAGAACTATCTGACACAGACGCATCTGATCTCGTATTTTGATCGGCTGATCTGTGCAACGATGGTAGAGCATGGGAAACCGGCACCGGATATTTATCTTTATGCCTGTAAAGAATTAGGGGTAACTCCGGCTCATACCTGGGCGGTGGAGGATTCGCCCAATGGAGTACGGTCTGCATATGATGCCGGCTGCCGTGTCATTATGATACCGGATCAGACATTGCCGGAGCCGGAATTGATTCCGTTACTGAGTCTGCAGGTAAACGATTTACAGGAGCTTCTGATTCATTTTCCGAGAATACAATAGAGGCTTTCTCATATAATTCCAAAAACAAATAAAATATGTGTAAGAAAATACGAAAAGGTATTGACAACAAACAAACATATGAACTATAATTCATATGAACGAATGAACATATGAATATACCGACATAACACGGATACATTCAAGAAGGGAGGAAGACCTTATGGGAATAGATGGTAAGCCGGAAAAACAGGAGGCACCAAAGGAAACAGTAGGCGAAGAGACTGTAAACCGCCTGCTGAATGAACAGCCGCCGGATGAGATTTTGTATGAGCTGGCAGAGCTGTTCAAGGTATTTGGTGATTCTACCAGAATTCGTATATTGTATGTATTGTTTGAGAATGAACTATGCGTAGGCGATATCGCGGAACTGCTGAATATGAGTCAGTCATCTGTGAGCCATCAGCTCCGGATCCTGAAGGATGCAAAGTTGGTTAAGTTCCGTCGGGAAGGCAAGAGCATCTATTATGCTCTGGATGACGATCATGTATACCATATCATTGAGATGGGTATGGAACACGTAGAAGAATGAACCATAACAAAACAATAAAAACAAACATATTAAAATTTATAAAAAGTGAGGAGAATGTGATATGAAGAAGACTTATAAGATCGAGGTAGACTGTGCAAACTGTGCATTAAAGATGGAGGATGCAGCAAAGGCAACTGCAGGTGTAGCAGATGCAACTGTCAGCTTTATGACACAGAAGATGAAGGTAGAGTTTGCAGAAGGTGCAGACGAGGTCAGTGTCATGAAGGAAGTAACCAAGGCATGCAAGAAGGTAGAGCCGGATTGCGAGATCTTTTTATAAGATTGAGTAGTAATAAGCGGGTGAAAGTTATGACAAAGAAACAGAAAAAGGTACTGATTCGTATTATTATATCAGCAGTTTTGCTGGTAGGACTTATGGTCTTAACCCGACTGATAGATATAAATGTGTATGTGAAGCTGGGCCTGTACCTGATACCGTATCTGATTATCGGATATGATATTCTGAAGAAAGCGGCATTGGGTATCTGGCACCGCGAGGTCTTTGATGAAAACTTCCTGATGGCGGTTGCTACGTTAGGGGCGATTGCATTGGGGATCTGGAAAACCGGTGACTTTGATGAAAGTGTTGCGGTTATGTTGTTCTATCAGATCGGTGAGCTGTTTCAGTCCTATGCAGTAGGAAAGAGCCGGAAGAGTATTACGGCACTGATGGATATTCGCCCGGATTATGCGAATATTGAAGGAGAAAATGGACTGGAGAAGGTAGATCCGGATGATGTAGAGATCGGTAGTGTGATCGTTGTACTGCCCGGAGAAAAGGTTCCGATCGATGGTCGGATTATTGAAGGAACGACAAGTCTGAATACCAGTGCTTTGACCGGAGAGAGCCTTCCGAGAGATGTAAAGGTGGGAGATGAGGTCATCAGCGGATGCGTGAATATCAGTGGCTTGATTAAGATTGAAACGACAAAGGAATTCGGAGAATCTACCGTATCAAAGATTCTGGATCTGGTGGAGAATTCCAGTATGAAGAAAGCAAAGGCAGAGAATTTTATTTCCCGATTTGCTAAGATTTATACACCGGTTGTCTGCTATAGTGCCGTTGCCCTGGCTATTTTGCCGCCATTATTCCGTATACTGATTCTGCATGAACCGGGAATGTGGGCACACTGGTTCCCAATGGCATTGAACTTCTTAGTTGTGAGCTGCCCATGTGCATTAGTGATATCCGTACCGCTTAGTTTCTTCGGCGGAATCGGCGGAGCGTCAGCCAGAGGAATACTGGTAAAGGGTTCCAGCTATCTGGAGACGCTGTCAAAGGTAAAATATATGGTGTTTGATAAGACCGGCACATTGACAAAGGGCGTTTTTCAGGTGACAGAGGTTTGCCCGGCAGACGATATGAGAAAGGAACAGTTATTATATTATGCAGCACATGTGGAAAGCTATTCGAACCATCCGATCAGCAAGAGCTTAAAGGATGCATACGGACAGGAGCCGGATGCCGGTATTCTGTCACAGGTAGAGGAAATCAGTGGACATGGTGTAACCGCTCTTGTAAATGGAACCTCTGTAGCAGCCGGTAATCAGAAGCTGATGAAAAAGCTGGGACTGGAATGTACAGAACCGGATCAGGTTGGAACCGTGGTTCACATCGCAGTTGATCAGAAGTATGCAGGTTATATTCTGATTAATGATGTAGTAAAGGAACATGCGGCAGAAGCAATCACCGGATTAAAAGAGGCCGGTGTCAAGAAGACGATCATGCTGACCGGAGACAGCAGAAGAGTCGCTGAGAAGGTGGCCGGCCGGTTAGGTGTAGATGAGGTTTACAGTGAACTGTTGCCATCGGATAAGGTATCAAAGGTAGAAGAACTTCTGGAACAGAAGGAGAATCAGGAAGGTCTGGCATTTGTCGGAGACGGCATCAATGATGCGCCTGTTTTATCCAGAGCGGATATTGGTATCGCCATGGGTGCGATGGGATCCGATGCAGCGATCGAAGCTGCCGATATTGTCCTGATGGATGATGATCCGGCGAAGATTGCACTGGTTATGAAGATATCCAGAAAGACATTGCGTATTGTACATGAGAATATCGTATTTGCATTAGCAGTTAAAGCGGTTTGTCTGTTATTGACAGTTATTCTTGGTATGGGTATGTGGCTGGCGATCATAGCCGATGTAGGGGTTATGGTTTTGGCAGTATTGAATGCGACCAGAGCGTTGAGAACGAAGAATTTATAAGGAATCCGGAGAGTAACGGAATCCGAAGCACAGATAAAGAAAGGAATGACCGTAACGGTTTTATACCGGGGCCATTCCTTTTTGGCGCTATGAAGACACGAAAATGCAACATGCGTATACGGCTGCAGGGATTCGTTTAGTCGTTTTCCAGCAGAGACTTGTAGAATTCACAGTAGTCACTTCGCTTATCTGCCGTAAATGCCATAGCCTCTCGTGGATGTCGATTTAACTGTCCTGTAAAGAGATACTGTAGGTCATATCCCCATACAACACCGGACTGCTTTAACGGGATCATGTAGTTTTCGATGAATAACAGCAGATGGTACAGGCTGTATTTCGGATTCTTTAAGAAGCCGAGCAAAAGCTCCATGGCACAGTTGCCGGCACCACGACCCATACCCATCGCAGTTGCATCCAGATAAGATACTCCATAGGACATCGTTTCGATTGTATTTGCAAATGCCAGATTTTGATTATTATGACCATGGAAACCAACCGTTTTCCCTGCTTTCTCGGCAAAGGACAGATAGGTTCGTGCCAGATCGGCAGCATTTTCCGGATATAGGGAGCCATAGCTGTCAACCAGATAAATGACGTCTACAGAGGTTTCGCAGAGCATCCGGAGAGCTTCTTCTACCTGTGTGCTGTTGGCCTGTGAAATCGCCATGATATTGCAGGTGGTTTCGTAGCCCAGATCATGTAAGTATTCGATCATTTCAATCGCAGATGGGATCTGGTGAATATAGCAGGCAACACGTACCATATCGATGACACTTTCATTCTTGGGAAGGAAGTCTGTACGGAAGTCACATCGACCGACGTCAGCCATAACCGCGATCTTCATATCTGAGATATTATCGCCTACGATGGAACGGATATCCTCTTCATTGCAGAACTTCCATTTGCCGAATTCGCTTTCCTTGAACATGTTTTTGCTGGCTTTATAGCCGAATTCCATATAATCAACACCGCTTTTAATATTGGTCTTATATAACTCTCTGACAAATTCATCTGTAAATGCAAAGTTGTTACATAAGCCGCCATCGCGAATCGTTGCATCTACTACTTTTATGTCGCTTCGGACACTCATCAGGTTTCCTTTTCTCTTTTCCATAACTTGTTCTCCTACGTATATACTTTATTGCTTCTGTGCTTTAACGCAATAACGCAAAGAAGCGATTAATGGGATTGTAGCACTGCACCCGATGTTTGTCAATTATAAAATTTGACCATTCGTGCTTTGTACTCGAACAATCGCATTTTAGGCTTATGACACTTACATCATTGTATATAATTACATATAGAAGAAGGAGGCAGAAGTCACTTAGAAGCATTACTAAAGGATATTCCGTACACATACCTGAAGACCACGAATGAGATTGTGAACTATGCCAAACAGGCATTAGGAAAGAAACTGAGTGATAATATCTACCTGACATTGGTGGATCATATCAGCTTTGCGATTCAACGACAGGAGAAGGGGATTGTAGTCCGGAATGCACTGCTGTGGGAGATCAAGCGTTTCTATAACCATGAGTATCTGATTGGTAAGGAAGCACTGGCGATTATAAAGAGACGATTGGAGATAGAGCTTCCGGGGAACGAAGCGGGATTTATTGCACTTCATATCGTAAATGCTCAGCTTGGTAATGGAGAAATGCAGCAAACCATGGCAATGCCGAAGATGATTCAGAGTATATTGAACATCGTACGGTACCAGTTCCATACGGAGCTGGATGAGAATTCGGTGAATTATGAACGATTTTTGACACATTTGAAGTATTTTCTGCAGCGTATGTACAGAGTATATATCGTGAGATTATGGAGCTGGGAAGCTTTGAGGGTAAGGCAGCATCACAGGAGGAACCAAAGGAGAAGAAGAATCCGGTTGTTCGGGTACTGGATACCATAGCAGGTATTTTTACACCGATCATTCCGGCGATTACCGGAGCCGGTATGCTGAAGGCTGTTATGGCACTGTTAGTAACCTTTAAGGTGATCACAACCAACTCACAGACCTATCAGTTTTTGAATTTCTTTGCAGATGCAGCCTTTTACTTCCTGCCGTTTCTGATTGCAAATTCAGCAGCAAGGAAGTTCAAGTGTAATCCGTATATGGCAATGTCCATTGCAGGTGTTCTGATGCATCCGAACTTTGTAAATATGGTAAATGCAGCAAAGGAAACCGGTGGCAATCTGAGCCATGGCTATCTGAATGCCCATCTGGTAGAGGTCGAGAAAGCGATCCGTGACGGAGTCGAACTGATAGGCTATACTTCACGGGGATGCACATCGTAAGTGCTTCTACGGCAGAGATGAAAAAGCGATATGGGTATATCTACGTTGATCGAAACGAACGGGGAAAGCCTTAAGCGTTCATAAGAAAAATAGATGAAAACAAACAGTATCTATGCTATGATAAATTTGCTAAGAGTAACAAGAACATGGGATTAATAGATGTAAAAAGAGGAGGCAAAGCATGGGACTGTTTGGATTTGGAAAGAAAAAGGAGATATCAACATCTCCCGAGATATTTGAGAAGATGACTGCATTGATCACAGAGGATGAGGCGGTTAGAAGACGGGCAGCCGGATACTTTTTAGATCCGGCTGCTTATTATACTGAAAATAAAGAGGATCTGGATGAGCACAAGGTAGCGGTAACGGAAGCCAATGAGCTGTCATGGAGAGCAATGATGGCGGTTTTAGTCGAGACGGGAGTCGCCACGGACTATGAAGACATTGAGGTGGTAGAGGACTTTCAGGAGAAAATGGGAAAATTGGCAGCCAGGCTGGATCTGCCATATGATCCGAAGAATTTTAGTGATGAACTGCAATATAGTGCATTTAAGGATCCGACCTATAACAATCCGGATTTGTTCTATGACATACTACCGGATGATAGTATGCAGGCTTCGCTGATTGACTGGCTGGAGGAACTGAACGATGAATGGGGAGAATTCGGATATGCAGTCGGCACTATGCGATATAACACACGTAGCATATTAAAATCGGATCGTATTATCGTATTTGCGATAAAGGCTGAAAATACGGAGGAGCTAAAGAAGCTGGCAAAGGAAACCGGACATAAAGCCGGTGATGCATATGCCTGCTGGTAAAAAATGACGTGTCAATCAATGCCTGTATCCTGAATATCCTATAGTATACGGCTCGTGACTCCTATATGAGAGAGACGAGCGATATTATAGGGGGAAATATATGATTCAGGTCATTGATGTAAGCAGGCATCAGAAGGAGATTGACTATCATCGGGTAAAGGCGGCCGGCATTCGTGCAGTGATCATTCGTTGCGGATATGGCGATGACATACCGTCACAGGATGATGAATATTGGAAAATAAATGTAGAAAGAGCCAGAGCGGCGGGCTTAAGGATCGGAGCCTATCTCTACAGCTATGCAGATTCTGTCGCACACGCACAGTCAGAAGCAGCACATGCGATCCGTCTGCTTCAGGGGATATCCTTAGATCTTCCCATCTTCTACGATATGGAGGATGAAAATACAACCGGAAAATGTAGTCCGGTTCTGTTAGGAGATATGGCGGAGATCTTTTGCAAGGCACTTCAGGATGCCGGATATCCGGTTGGAATCTATGCGAATAAGTACTGGTTTACAAATAAACTGACAGATCCGCGGTTTGCGAAGTGGGATAAGTGGGTAGCCCAGTATCATGACGTCTGTACCTACGAGGGCGAAAAAGTCGGCTGGCAGTATACCTCAATGGGATCGGTCGATGGTGTACAGGGAAATGTTGATATCAGTGAGTTCTATAAGGAATATACGGGAACCGGAAACCCGGACACACCACAGATCAATGTATGGTATCAGGTCTACACAACAGAGGATCGATGGTTGCCGATTGTTAAGAATCTGGAGGATTATGCCGGCTGGCAGAATCACAGCATCCGGGCAGTTGCAATTCAGGTGCCGGGGCATGTGATACGATATCGGGCACATATCCGATCCGGAAAATGGCTGCCATACGTCAGTGGATTTGATACGAATGATTTTGAACATGGTTATGCGGGCAATCTGAAATCCGAGATTGATGCCATAGAGGTTATCATCGAGGGGGCAACTGCCCGGTATCGTGTGCAGGCAAACGGAAAAGAGGATTACTTTGACTGGCAGAACAACAATCAGACCTCCGGTGGTCAGGACGGATATGCCGGAGTTTTCGGGAAAGCAATTGTCAAATTCCAGATGTGTGTACAATAGGAAAGTCGGGAAATGCGGTGCAAAAAAAGTACCGCATTTCAAAATGAAATACGGTATAAAAGGCAGCAGATAACGGGAATCGAACCCGCCTCTCCAGCTTGGGAAGCTAGCGTTCTACCGATGAACTATATCTGCATGGTTTCTAAAACATCTGTTTATTCAGTATAGCATAGTTGAAATGATATTTAAAGAGGAGAGTTTAAAACGGCCAACTGTCTTTTTGAATATGTAAAAAAATAAAAGAAAAACAAATAAAAATATTGACAAACAGGAATAGGTGGAATATATTAAGTATCAAGCAAGTATATTTCATCTATTTTCTTATATTCAAAGACGTTTGATGTATATTCTGAGATTGAGGATCCTTGCTGATGATCACAAAGAGAAAGACAGGGATTCTT
>Ga0129313_1001664_pt1 | contig 13460 bp, 10 predicted proteins | sample O1105metagenome_FD_94436 | JGI IMG/M metagenome (GOLD analysis project Ga0129313, IMG submission 94436) | Orangutan group fecal microbial communities from fecal samples from Wisconsin, USA - O1105 metagenome | ecosystem: Host-associated > Mammals > Digestive system > Large intestine > Fecal... | reverse complement strand
TGCTACCTGCAGAGAGGTCATGGGATAGTAGGACTGCAATTGCAACCCACCGTCACCGTTCTTAGGGAAAACGCCTGCTTTGATACAGACATAAGAAGGCTTCATGCCATGCCGTTTGTAATAGGGGTGTTGTCCGAGAATCGGCTGTGTGGTTCCGAGAGCCGGATTCAGAATACTATATTCCACAAAAAAAGTGCGGGTCTCCTGCGTCGTGGGACAAACGCCCTGGAAAGAATGCCACCAGCGCATGTAACCACGTTTTGCATCAGAACCGCGCAACATATATGCATTTCGTTTCAGATCAGATAAATTCATTGATGAAAGACTCCCCCGCTTTAGTACCCCTTAAAACAACATTTCGTAGATAACGTCTATATTATAATACTATATATTGTGAATGACAAGGGTGTCGGAAGAATCTTAAGAAAGTTTTAGAGATTTTCTTTGATCCGGATATCCACCGCGGTATAATTGTATTCCTTCTCCGGAGTCTCTCCGGTGGTCAGATAGGTGAACAGCAGGGAAAGCGGTTTGCTGCCCTGAATTTTTGGCTGCTGGCAGATAGTAGCGGCAATCGTACCATTTTCCAACATCTGTCTCGTGGTAGGGACCAGATCGAAAGCAATGATCCGGACGGAACCTTTTCGCTCCAAAGCTTCCACACTGCGGCAGCCGCCATAGACACCGCCGGCAGCAAAAAACAGCGCATTGATCTCAGGGTGTTCTGATAACAGTGCAGTGGTCTTCTCGTAGCTTTCCACTTCATCGTCGTGGATCTCCACCGTGTCTATCACGTGGATCCGGTCACGGTAAGGGACTAAGGTTTTCATAAATCCGGCAATGCGCTCCGTATGGCAGAGGATATTGGAAGAACCGGTGACGATTCCAATGTTTACCGTACCGGAAGTCATCAGTTGTAAAAGCCCGGCGGCAGTGGCACCACTGCGGGTATAATTGCTGCCCACATAAGCGAGGCGTCTGGAATCTTCAATGTCTGTATTCAGCGTGACTACGGGGATGCCTTGTTCATATAACGCATTGATACGGTTGCGGATCCGGGCGTCATTATAAGGAGTCATGGCGATGCCGTTTACCTCTTCCGCCAGTAGCTCGTCGATTGTCTGCAGCTGTGCCTCCACACCGAAGGAGATCTGTTTTGTAATTACAGTGCAGTTGTAATTTGCCAGCTCTTCCGCTTTTTCATCGATTCCTGCCAATACATCCTGGAAAAAGGGATTCCCGGTGGAAAACAGAATGACGCCTAACTTCAATCTCTTTTTCTGGGCAGCCAGGACCAGACCGGCACGATTGGGTTTATAGTCCAGTTCTTTTGCTATTTTTCTGATTTTCTCTGCAGTCTCCGGGTTTACTGCGCCGCGATCATTCAAGACACGGTCCACGGTGCCGCGGGATACTCCGGCAAGAGCTGCAATTTCTTTGATTGTAGCCATAAAAATCCCCCTATATTTTGTTATAAAAGTATCACAATTTCCACATAAAGTCAATGAATGTTGCACACTTGTCCGAGCACGGTTTGGATAGACGGACATCGGGAGCATACAGCTTCACTTTTTTGAGAAAATCATAGGAAAAATAAAATTTCTACTTGAAAATATTTCTCACAGCAGTTATGATTAAAACATAGCGTGCACGAGCACATAAAGGCGGCGAAACGGAAGTAAACAGTAAACATAAATAAAATGAAACTTATGGGACAAAAAATGCCGTACAGATTAAAATGGGAGGAAGAGTATGCTATATATTGGGATTGATCTTGGTACGTCAGCGGTAAAGTTGCTGTTAATGGATAGTCAGGGGAATATTTGCAATATTGTATCCCGGGAATACCCCTTGTATTTCCCGCATCCCGGCTGGTCGGAACAGAATCCTCAGGACTGGTATGAACAGACCATGGAGGGCATCCGGGAGCTTTTAAAAGACGCAGACAAGAATCAGGTGGCAGGCATCAGCTTTGGAGGACAGATGCATGGACTTGTCATTCTGGACGAGAAGGATCAGGTGATCCGCCCGGCGATTCTATGGAATGACGGCAGAACCACCGAGGAATGTGACTACCTGAACAACGTGATCGGCAAGGATAAGCTGTCGGAGTATACCGCGAATATCTCCTTTACCGGTTTTACCGCACCGAAGATCCTCTGGGTGAAAAAGAATGAGCCGGAGAATTTTGCAAGGATCAAAAAGATCATGCTTCCGAAGGATTACATTGCGTATAGGCTGACCGGTGTACATTGTACGGATGTATCGGATGCTTCCGGTATGCTCTTGTTTGATGTGAAGAATCGCTGCTGGTCAAAGGAAATGTGTGAGATCTGCGGTGTGAGGGAAGAGCAGCTGGCAACCTGTTATGAAAGCTATGAAAAGGTGGGCTGCGTATTGCCTGAGGTGGCAGACGAACTTGGACTTCCACACAATGTAGTGGTAGCGGCGGGAGCCGGAGACAATGCGGCAGCGGCTGTGGGAACCGGAACCGTTGGGGATAATATGTGTAATATTTCTCTGGGAACCAGTGGAACGATTTTTATCTCTTCTGATCATTTCGGTGTGGATCAGAACAATGCTCTGCATTCTTTTGCACATGCAGACGGTCATTATCATCTTATGGGCTGCATGTTAAGTGCTGCATCCTGCAATAAGTGGTGGATGGATGAGATCATCGGAACGAAGGATTACGCCGCGGAACAGGCACAGATCAGTAAACTTGGAGAGAATCATGTCTATTTCCTGCCGTACCTCATGGGTGAGCGTTCTCCACATAACGATCCCAATGCCAGAGGTACCTTTATCGGCATGACCATGGACACCTCAAGAGCCGATATGACCCAGGCGGTATTGGAAGGTGTAGCATTTGCCCTGAGAGATTCTCTGGAGGTGGCGAAATCTCTGGGGATCCATCTGGAACGGACCAAGATCTGCGGCGGCGGAGCGAAGAGCCCGCTGTGGAAGAAGATGATCGCCAACATCCTGAATCTGAAGGTGGATGTGATTGAGAGTGAAGAGGGTCCGGCCATGGGTGGTGCCATGCTGGCAGCGGTAGCCTGCGGCGAATATGCAAGTGTGGAAGAAATTGCGGAGAAGTTTGTGAAAGTCACAGGAACCGTAGAACCGGATCCGGAGCTGACAGCGAAGTATGAAGATCGTTATCAGAAATTCCGCCAGATCTATCCGGCATGCAAACCGCTATTTGAGATTATTAAATAATATCATAGAAAAATCAAACAACGACATAACAAAATGAACCTCGTTATTTTCAGATTGTGCTATAATAGAGAAAGGTTGGTAGAGTAGAATGAAAATTTTGTCGGTAAAGGATCCTGCGTTTCGAAAATACGGCAGAGTGATCACCAACGTGAATTTCACAGAACTGGTGGAGGAGATGAAGAAGACTCCGATTCCCGAGGAAGTGGTATATGAGCCCGGGGTCAACGCACTGGAAGCACTACCTGTGAAAAAAGAACTGGAGACGGTCACCTACGGAGAGATGCCCATACAGATCGGCTATTGTAATGGTCATAATTCCAAATTAAATGCTGTGGAATATCACAGAAGTTCTGAGATCAATGTGGCAGCTACGGATGCCATTCTGCTCCTCGGACAGTTGGCAGATGTGGCAGAGGATTTTACCTATGATACTTCTAAGATGGAAGCATTTTTAGTACCGGCGGGTACCGGTGTGGAAGTCTTCGCTACTTCTCTGCATTATGCTCCCTGCGGCGTAGACGGACAGGGATTTCAGGTGGCAATTGTATTGCCCCAGGGCACCAATTATCCGCTTCAGGGAACCCATCAGAAAGTGGATCATGGCCGCGCTCCCAGTGAGGATGCACTGCTTGCCGCTACGAATAAGTGGTTGATCGGTCATGCGGAGGGCGGACTTTCCGAGGGAAGCTTTATCGGACTGATTGGAGAGAATTTGGATGTCAGCAAATAGTGGGCATGATGTAGCAGGGTTTGAACGCTGGATTTCGCTCTGTGGATGGGCGGAATCTGCGGTAAAATAAATAATAATCTAGAGAAAAAGAAAACGAAAACAGGAGGATTACAAAATGAGTAATTTACCCGAAGTAAAAATTGGCGTTGTGGCTGTCAGCCGTGACTGTTTCCCCGAGAGCCTTTCCGTGAACAGAAGAAAAGCTCTGATGAAGGCTTATACCGAGAAGTACGGCACCGACAGTGTCTATGAGTGTCCCGTATGTATCGTGGAGAGCGAGATCCATATGGTGCAGGCATTGGAAGATATTAAGAAGGCAGGTTGTAATGCACTGTGCGTATATCTGGGCAACTTCGGCCCCGAGATCTCCGAGACCTTACTGGCAAAGCATTTTGACGGTCCTGCCATGTTCATCGCGGCAGCAGAAGAGACCCAGAACGATCTGGTAGGAGGCAGAGGCGATGCTTACTGCGGTATGCTGAATGCCAGTTACAACTTAAAGCTTCGTAATATCAAGGCTTATATCCCTGAGAATCCTGTGGGAACTGCAGCAGAGTGCGCAGATATGCTGCATGAGTTCATTCCCATTGCAAGAGCTATCGTGGGCTTAAGCGATCTGAAGATCATTTCCTTTGGACCCAGACCTCTGAATTTCTTAGCTTGTAACGCACCGATCAAGCAGCTGTACAATCTGGGTGTGGAGATCGAGGAGAACTCCGAGCTGGATCTGTTCGAAGCTTTCAAGAAGCATGACGGAGATGAGAGAATTCCGGCTAAGGTAAAAGAGATGGAAGCAGAGCTGGGCGCAGGCAATCATAAGCCCGAAGTACTGCCTAAGCTGGCTCAGTATGAGTTGACCCTGTTAGACTGGATCGAGGCGCACAAGGGGTATCGTAAGTATGTAGCGATTGCCGGCAAATGCTGGCCTGCATTCCAGACCCAGTTTGGTTTCGTACCCTGCTATGTGAACAGCCGTCTCACCGGTATGGGAATTCCCGTATCCTGTGAGGTAGATATCTACGGCTGCTTAAGTGAGTTCATCGGAACCTGTGTCAGCGCAGATACCGTAACTCTGTTAGATATTAACAATACCGTTCCCGATGATATGTACGAAGAGTCCATCAAGGGTAAATTTAACTATACTCACAATGATACCTTCATGGGCTTCCATTGCGGCAATACCAACTCCAAGAAGCTGACCTCCTGCAACATGAAGTACCAGATGATCATGGCAAGAACCCTTCCTGAAGAAGTTACCCAGGGTACTCTGGAAGGAGATATTCTTCCCGGAGACATCACCTTCTACCGCTTACAGTCTACTGCAGACAGCAAGCTGCGCGCTTACATTGCACAGGGTGAAGTCCTTCCCGTTGCGACCAGATCCTTCGGCGGTATCGGTATTTTCGCTATTCCCGAGATGGGACGTTTCTATCGTCACGTACTGATCGAGAAGAACTTCCCTCACCACGGTGCCGTAGCATTCGGACACTTCGGCAAGGCTCTGTACGAAGTATTCAAGTACATTGGCGTACCAGTAGAAGATCTGAATTTCAACCAGCCGAAGGGAATGCTGTATCCGACCGAGAATCCTTTCGCATAAGGAGCCATTACATAAGAAAATACACAGGAACACACATAATAAACGCCTCTGTCGGCTTGTCCGGCGGAGGCGTTTTATCATGTGGAGCGTTTTTGCTTTTTCAACAGAATCCGCCCTGCAATTTCCAGCACAAAAGGAATGATACACAGGATCACCCCCATCGGTATGATAAAGGAGATCTTGCTTTCTACATGATCCGGGGAAACAATGACTTCCGGATTTTCCGGGGAATAATAGATGTCGATTTCATATCCCACGGAATGGTAAATATTTGCTTTTTTAATGATAGTCTCATATGTTTGTCCCTTCACAACATAGGACAGAGATACATCCCGTTCATCGCAGAGGTTACCTTCATTATCCAGCACTTCGTATTCCCGTACATCGGTGATCTGTGCAGTGGTTCGCAGATAGGTCTGCTGAATCTCTTTATAATCTATCCATTTCCTGCATCCGCCTATCACCATTGTCAGCCCGATGAACCAGAAGATAGAGGAAAAAATGAGAAAGTTGCGCCATTTTTCACCCCCGATTTTAATTACAAAATAGAGAAATACTGCAATGATAATTGCGTAAAAATAAATATTCATACAAAACTCCTTTTTTTAATTCTAAACGACGCAGGTAAATTGTATCATCCAATAAATGTAAAAGATAAGTAAATACGGATTTTTACATGATTCTTACACAGGGTTTACGACTACTTGATAGTAACGAAGTAAGGCAGCAGATAAAATAAACGAATAGTGTAAGGAGTAAATACATGGAAATCAGAATACGTAATATTACAAAAAAATTCGGAGATAAAACAGTCATTTATCCTACGACCCTGACGATTGCAGAGGGGAACCTCACCACCCTCTTAGGACCGTCGGGATGCGGTAAGACAACGCTGCTTCGTATGATAGCGGGGCTGGAAACACCGGACAGCGGAGAAATTTATTTCGGGGAACGATGCATTTTTTCAGCAGATAAAAAAATCAATATCCCACCGGAAAAAAGAGGTCTGGGATTTGTCTTTCAGGATTTTGCGTTATGGCCGCATATGACAGTATATGAAAACGTAGCTTTTGGACTGCGGGCTATGAAAAGATGCGAAAATCTGGATGAAAAAGTAAGAGCTGCATTGCATGCAGTAAAACTGGATGAATTTACAGGCAGATATCCCTACCAGCTGTCAGGAGGACAGCAGCAGAGAGTAGCATTTGCCAGAGCTATCGTGATCGAACCGGAGTGCATCTTATTTGATGAACCCTTGTCTGCACTGGACGCTTTGTTACGGGAAGCCATGCGGACAGAACTGCGTGAGTTGATTACCAGACTGGGAATCACCGGAATCTTCGTGACCCATGATCAAGTGGAAGCCATGAGTATGAGTGATGCCATCGCAGTGTGCAATGCGGGGCATGTAGAACAGTATGATGCGCCGGAAAAGGTATATGAGTCGCCGGCTACGGAGTTTGTGGCAAAATTCGTAGGTTCTTCCAACTGGATCGACGAACATCACATGTTTCGACCGGAAAATGCCCGGGTAACCCCCATTGAGGATGGAGAGTGCTTTGATACTATGATTGAATCTGTACAATTTTTAGGCAACAGTTATCAGCTGCAATTAAAGCATCAAAATAAGAGATGGGTCTATGTGACTCACAAGAAAAATGATGTAGGAAGTAATCTGCTCCTGTATTTGGCGAAAGAGGATATCGTGGCGGTTTAAAAGGATTTTCTTCCGTAACATACGGTGAAAATAGATTCCGATGAAAATCGGTTAAAAGGAGAAAAATTATGAGAAAAAAAGTATTGGCAACAATGATGGCAACAGCACTTTTGGGAGTGAGTCTGGCAGGCTGCGGAAGTAATGCAGACACTGCGGCAACAGCAACTTCCAGTCAGGAACCCGTACAGGCAACACAGGAAAGCACAGTGGAGCAGGCAGAAAGCACAGTAGCAGAAACAAGTACAGGCAGTGGAAAAGTAACCGTATATATGCCGTCCCCCGCAGGACTGGCAGATAAGCTTGCAGAGGGATTTACTGCAAAAACCGGTATTGAGGTGGAGCAGTTCCAGGGAACGACTGGAGAGATCCTGGCAAGACTGGAGGCAGAGCAGGCAAATCCTATTGCAGATGTAGTAATTCTGGCATCCTGGTCGGATGGTCTTGGCATGAAGGCTGATGGACAGTTGGAAAGTTATACCCCAGCAGAAGCGGATAAAATTGTAGAGGGCTGGATTGATGCAGACAATACCTTATTCGGATACAGCGCTTCTGCTGTCGGAGTGATTTACAATACCACTGTTTTTTCAGAGATGAACGCAGATTGGTCTGAACTTGGCGATGCAGAGTACAAAGACCAGCTGGCAATTCCGGATCCTGAAAAATCCGGTGCCTGCAAAGACTTTATTGCCGGTTATGTGACAAATAACGGCTGGGATGCCATTGAAGCCATGGCTGCAAACGGAATGACAGTTCCCGGAGCCAACAAAGCAGCACTGGAAGCTGTAACTACCGGTGAAGTAGGCGCCCTGGTAGCCGGAGTGGATTATAATGCATATTCTTCCATAGCTAAGGGAGAACCCCTGGATATTTATTATCCTGCAGGTGGGACCATTGTAAATCCCCGTCCTGCCATGATCTTAAAGACCGCACCTAACATGGATAATGCGAAAGCATTTATTGACTATCTGTTCAGTGACGAAGCACAGCAGTTGGTGGCTAAGGCTTATCTGCTTCCCGGACGCAGCGATATTAAGTGTGAGGAAAGAACCAACCTCGAGGATATTCCCCAGATTACTCCCGACTGGGATAAGATGATGCAGGAAGCAAGTGAAGATGCTGCGAAGGTAAATGAGCTGTGCAGTGGAAACAACTAGGTAGTTGCTATGAATAAAACAATCAAAAGACAAAGGAACTTTATGCCGGTGATTCTGTCGGTGTTGCTTGTATTTCTGATTGTGTGTCCCGTAGTGATGATATTTGCAAGGGCGGTCATCGTAGATGGCCGCCTTGATTTCTATCATGCATGGGATATACTGAGGAATTCAGAGAATGTTACAATGATAGGCAATTCGTTGCTGTTGGGAATCCTTGTGGTAATTGTATCTACCGTAATCGCGGCACCGTTAGCGTATTTGTTTTCACGGACACAATTTGCCCGCTACAAAGTTTTTGATATCATTTTTATGATTCCCTTTATGACACCGCCGTATATTGCTTCAATGGGATGGATCCTTTTCATGCAGAAAAAAGGATTGCTCCAGCAGTTAATTTCGGCAGCAGCGGGATCAGAAAAAATCTTTTTCTCGTTAGGTGGGCTTGTGCTGGTGATGAGTCTGCATGTATTTCCGTTTATGCTGACTATGCTGAAAAATGCCATGCTGAATATTCCTTCCAGTCTGGAAGAAGCGGGAGCAGTATTTGGTGCCGGTTTTGCATCCAGACTGCGGAAAATATTTCTGCCACTGTTAAGTGGAAATTATGCCATCGGAGCACTGCTGGTGTTCGTAAAAACGCTTTCGGAATACGGAACCCCGGCAACTCTTGGAAAAAGAATCGGATTTGAAGTATTTACTACGGAAATTCACAGGCATGCTACGGTGGCACCGGTGGATTTCGGTGGTTCCGCAACATTGTCATCTGTGCTGGTGGGAATCTGTCTGTGCATGTGGATGTTGCAGAATTATATCACGAACCGTAAAAGCTATCATCTGGTCAGCGGAAAGGGCAGTCGCACCAATTTGCAGAAATTGCCTCTGCCTGCCTGCATAACAGCCTGGGGATATATTATACTGGTAATTCTGGTAGCTATCGGCGTGCCTTATTTTTCAGTGATCTCCACATCTTTTATCAATTTGCGCGGATACGGACTGGCGCCGGGCAATTTTACATGGGCACATTATATCGAGCTGTTTACAGATAACACAAAGGGTGTCAATGCACTGGAAAACAGTCTGTTTCTGGCTGTAACATCAGCAACCATTTGTGCAATTTTGGGTACCCTGATTGTGGTTGCTATAAGAAGAACAAAATCCGGATTTGGAAAAGTAGTGGAGGCAATTGCGCTTTTGCCGGAAATGCTGCCGGGTATTGTTCTTGTTATTGGAATTATGCTGTTCTGGAATCAGATTTATCATATCCTGCCGCTGTATAATACCATGGGAATTCTGATACTGGCATATGTGGTATTGTTTTTGCCTTATACGGTACAGTATGTGACCTCATCTTTTACACAGATCAATGAAAATCTGAATTCTGCGGGAAGAGTATTTGGTGGAACTCCGCACTATGTCCTGTTACATATTACGTTACCTTTGATCAGCCCGGGGGTAGTCACCGGGTTTATGATGACGTTTATCATTGCGTTCCGGGAACTGGTGACAGCAAGCCTGATCGCACCGCCCAATACATTGGTGGTATCTACTTATATCATGCGAGAATTTGAACAGGGAAGTGTATCTGTAGGTATGGCAATGGCAGTGCTTTGCGTATTATTTACAACGACAGCCCTGTTGGCATTGAATACTGCAATAGACCGGAGCACAAGGAGAAAATAGCTGTGAGACATTTCATTTCAAAGCATACACCGATGGAAGATTACAATAACATTTTAAGCCAGGTAATAGACCGGATCGAGAATGAGGATGAAATGATTATAATGCAGAGCATCCATAGGGAAAATCTGAAGACAAACCGGATTTACTGCAACCTCATCAGAGCAGCAAAACTGTTTTTATTGTTGTCGTTTCTGTTGATGATAGTGTCTGCCGGTATTTTGCTTGCTGCCCCAAAACAGGGAGATTCTATGTCTTTAAAACACTCGGGAGAAATTTATATTTTAACTGCGGTCGGCATGTTTGCACTGGCGGCAATCCTGGCAATTATCGCAGCAATGATGGAGACGGACAATGACAATAAGAATAAAAAAGTGGCACAGACCTGCCGGCGAAGGACAGTGGTGTTGCAAAACGGAAATGTTGCCGTTATTTATAAAAGAATGGGGTATGGCAGACAACTGAGGCGCTTCGATACGATTTTGGCGAGAGAAAAAGAAGCGGATATGGTGGAAGTCCCCTTTTTCTATATGTATGTTGTGGAAAAAGTATATTCCCTGAAAAGAAAAGATGGGAAACTGATCGCAAAAACCGGGGGAACAGAATACCTGTTAAGAGATCCGCATGGCTGTGAATGGAACGAGGACGGGCGTGACAATACGTTTTATTTTAAATATTATATTGGGAAAAAACGCAATCTGATGGAATGGCCGGAACGCCTTGCAAAGATAGAAGACTTAGAATTGGCACTGTCAATGGAGAGGATAAAATAGAAATGGAATTATATATTGCCGGCGGATGTGGAGAACACGGCAGAAATTGTTTTTATCTGGAAACGGAAGATATTGCATGGCTGGTAGATTGCGGCGTGATGGCGGGGGCAGAGGGAGACGGAAAATTTCCGCATCTTAACGAAAAACAGATAGAAAAACTGCAGGCCGTATTTCTGACTCACAGCCATGCGGATCACACAGGAGCCATACCCTGGCTGTTGCGGCAAGGATATGAAGGCCCCATCATAGCTACAACGCCTACGTTTTCACAGCTTCCATTTGAATGCCATCAGAAAATGGAACTGGATAAAATATGTATGCCCACAGAGAAGGGAACGATTGGTAAACTGGGAGTGAGATGGGGACGATCCGGACACTGCGAGGGGAGTGTGTGGTTACAATTTTTTACAGAGAATAAAACAATTTTTTTCTCTGGAGATTACACAGAGGCAAGCAAAATCTATCCCTGCGACAGATTGCGTGATCAATATGCCGATCTGGCTGTTGTCGATTGTGCCTATGGACATGATACACAGATGGATGTGGAATATATTGATAATGTAGTGAAGACGGTAAAGGAATTGTTGATGAAAGGTAAAACGGTCTTTCTGCCGGTACCGAAATATGGAAGAGGTTTGGATCTTTTGCTGTTACTGAGTGGGGAAATACCGGAAATCCCCCTATATGGAGATGAACACTTTATGCAGCAGGCACAGAGAGCGTGCCACGGCGGGGAATGGTATCGGACATTTCCGGGGGAATACCTGCAACGTCTGCAACATCTGAAGGAAGACACGTTAAAAAGCGAAGGAATCGTATTTTTGAGTGATCCCCAGCTGCGGGGTGTGACGGGAGAATGTGCCCGGATATTATTGGAAGCAGGAGCCTGCGGCGTGATGACAGGAACACCGGAACCCGGAAGCTTCAGTGAAGAACTGATGAAATCCGGGAAAATGATATTTGTCAGATATCCCGTACATCTGAACGAAGCCTCCTGCCGGAAATTATTAGTTGAAAACCAGATAGAAAGAGTAGTGTACTATCACAGCACAGAATTTTGTTGTGAAAATCGTATAAAAATCCCTCATGAAAAATAACAAAACAGTATAACAAAAAATGATAAAATCAGCAAAAAAGATATTGCAATTTGGAAACGCTGCGTATATACTCTCAACGATAGAAATAAAGAGCTATGAAAGTTATCGGAAAACCTTGATAAATACCGTAGCTACCAAAACCAGAGAGGATATTACCATGACAAAAGACCTGACAAAAGGCAACCCCATGAAACTTATCATCAGTTTTGCTGTGCCGTTATTATTCGGATTTTTATTCCAGCAGTTTTATAATCTGGTGGATACCATGATCGTAGGACGGTTTCTTGGTGTGGATGATCTGGCAGCAGTGGGTTCCACCGGCTCCATCAACTTCCTGGTCATTGGTTTCTGCATGGGTGTCTGCAACGGATTTGCCATCCCCGTATCTCATAAATTCGGTGCCGGAGATTATGTGGGCATGCGTAAATACGTGGCTAACTGTGCCTGGCTGGGACTGGCATTTTCCGTGGTTATGACGGTGGTGACGGCAATTTTGTGCCGGGACATTCTGGTATGGATGAAGACCCCTTCAAATATTATTGATGGGGCTTATGATTATATTTTTATTATTTTCATCGGTATCCCTACTGTGTATCTGTATAATATCGTGGCAGGTGTGATCCGCGCTACCGGCGACAGCAAGACTCCTGTGGTATTTCTGGTATTATCTTCCATTATTAACATTGTGCTGGATCTGTATTTTATTATCTCCCTGCACATGGGCGTGGCGGGGGCAGCCTGGGCAACGGTGATCTCCCAGGGAGTCTCCGGTGTGGCATGTCTGGTCTATATGGTGAAAAAGTTCGAGATCCTGCGGATCCGCAGGGAAGAATGGAAAGTGGACGGACATATGATGATGGTGCTGTGCGGCATGGGCGTTCCCATGGGATTACAATATTCCATTACCGCCATTGGCAGCGTAATCTTACAGACTGCAGCCAACACCTTAGGTTCTGCGGCAGTTGCGGCCATGACCGCAGGCGGCAAGATCGGTAACTTCTTAGCCTGTCCTTTTGATGCCATGGGTTCCACCATGGCAACCTATGGCGGACAGAACGTGGGAGCCGGTAAATTAGACCGTCTCGGAAAGGGACTGAAAGCCTGCGTAACGCTGGGGGTGGGATATTCTGTGATCGCATTTTTGATCGCTGTCTTTTTCGGCGGCCCGCTGGCGCAGCTGTTCGTGGACGGCGGCGAGGCAGAGATCATTGCCAACGTGCGTGCTTTTCTGTTATGGAATACAGCATTCTATATTCCGCTTGCACTGGTGAATATTGTCCGCTTCCTGATCCAGGGCATGGGTTTCCCGAAATTCGCAATTTTAGCGGGTGTCTTCGAAATGATAGCAAGATCATTAGCAGGCTTTGGACTGGTGCCCATCATCGGCTTCACCGGGGTATGCCTGGGCAGCCCCATTGCATGGCTGATGGCAGATGCCTTCCTTATTCCGGCTTATTTCCATGTGAGTAAGGTGCTGCAAAAGAGGATGG
>Ga0129313_1001663_pt1 | contig 13484 bp, 10 predicted proteins | sample O1105metagenome_FD_94436 | JGI IMG/M metagenome (GOLD analysis project Ga0129313, IMG submission 94436) | Orangutan group fecal microbial communities from fecal samples from Wisconsin, USA - O1105 metagenome | ecosystem: Host-associated > Mammals > Digestive system > Large intestine > Fecal... | reverse complement strand
AGCGCCTTCGACGTGAAACTGCTCGGTACTATCAGCGACGCCAAAATCATCAACAACGCCAAGTTGGCTTACATGGAGTCAGTGTCTGGCGCTATGCACGGCGACGACTACGGCACAGAAGGCGACACCAACACCAACTGGGACCGTATATATAATAAAGGTATGCGCGACAACGGCACACCGCTCACAGCTGCCAGCCTCGGCTTGAACTACCACCAGAACGGATGGTTCCTCAGCCTGAACTGCAACTACTATGACCGCATCTACCTCTCATACTCTCCCAACTACCGCTATCGCAAATCGATAGACAACCGTAAGCAGATCATGAGTCAGCACGGCATCGAGATTATGGACGAAAACAACGAGCCGTTGGAGAGCGCACTGAGCCAGGCAAAGGGTCACGGTGGCTTCATGCTCGACGGTTCAATAGGCCGCAGCATCTACCTGAAGCACGGATCGCTGTCTATCAACCTCAGCCTCACCAACATCCTCAACAACCGCAACATCGTAACAGGCGGCTTTGAGCAGAGTCGAAGCGACTATTCTGGCGACAAAGACAACGTCAAGTCACGCGCCTACTCTTTCTCTAAGAACCCGTACAAGTTCTATGCATTTGGAACTAACGGCATGCTGAACCTCACCTATAAATTCTAAATTCAGAACATGATGAAAAGTATGAAATACATTCAGATGATAATGATGGCCCTCGTAATGGGCTTTGGCTTGACGTCGTGTATGGATGACGACTGGAAGGCACCCTCTGGCGACACTCCAGCCTTCGGCAACAACACGTTGCAGGAGAAAAATGTGATTTCGATTGCAGACCTCAAGAGCAAGTATGGCGTCACTAAGGAGATGATTAACGACACCGTACGCATCGACGAAGACGTGCAAATCAAGGGTGTGGTGACTGGAACCGACATTGAAGGCAACATCTACAACGAGATTTCACTTCAAGACGAGACTGGTGGCATCCTCGTATGTGTAGCCCAGGGTGGCATGAGCGGACAGATGCAGATAGGTCAGGAGATACTCATTGACCTCCAGGGACTCTACATCGGCGCCTACCGCACACAACCTCAGATTGGCATTCCCTACACATCGACCAGCACCAGCGGTGCCAAGTCTACCTATCCGAGCCGCATTTCACGCGCCGAGTGGCAGACACGCTTCAAACTCATCGGCAAGCCCGACGCTTCAAAGGTACAGCCTGATGTGTTCAAATACGACGATCTGAAAAACAACGAGGCAGAGCTTTACAAATATGCAGGTCGCCTTGTGGTCGTAAAGAACATTGAGTTCGACTTCGCAGGAAAGAAGACCTACGCTCCCAAATCAGAGGGCGCAAGCACCGGCTATGGCGTGATGCGTGCCTTCAAGGGCTACACCACCAACGAATTTGGTATTCGCACAAGCTGCTACGCTGATTTCGCTGCCGAGACACTGCCCGAAGGCAAGCTCAACGTTACAGGCATTCTGACCTGCTACAAGTCTCAAGCTAAGTACAATGCCACAGCACAGATTCTGCTCCGCCAGCAGTCTGACGTACAGAAAGCAGAATAAAGGCCGCATAGCTAAAACGTTTCGGACGACAGTCCAAACACACATTATTATCTATAACAAATAAACAAGAAACAACAACATTTCGTATGAAAAAGATAATGTATTCGATGTTTGCCTTCATGATGGCGGCATTCACACTTACAAGCTGCGAGGATGTGCCCGCACCTTATGACCTTCCCAACGGCGGTACCAACGGCGGTGGAGAGACAATTCTGCCCGAAGGCACATTCCTGGACGCCGACTTCACCACAAGCCTCGGCTCTTTCAAGTCTGTATCGGCTGAAGGCGACGGCTCCATCAAGTGGGCCATCAACTTCTCAAGCGCCTGCATCACAGGCTACGGCGACTGGGACGGCACTGGCAACAAGACCAACAAGCCTGGCGTCACATTCCTCGTAAGCCCCGAAGTAGACCTCACTAAGGCTACAGAGGCATACGTTACAATAAACCACGCCATGCGTTATGAGAACGGTGACATCAACACCAACAACTCACTGCTCATCACCGACAACTACACTGGTGACGTAAAGACCACCGCATGGACACAGATTAAGTACCCCACAACTGGTCTGAACGGCACACAGTTTGACTTTGTAGACAGCAAAGCAAACATCCCTGCCGAGTTTATGGGCAAGAAGGTGGTTGTGGCTCTGCGCCACACTTGCGCTGCAAAGTCGTCAACATGGGAGGTTAAGAAGCTGAGCGTTCTCGCTGGCAAGGTGGACGAGACCACACCCGACACACCCGGCGCAGGCGAGGCTAAGGGTACAGGTACAAAGGCCGATCCTTTCAACAGTGTAGCTGCCAACAAGGCTGCCAGCGCTCTTGCTGCTGGCGCTGAGAGCGAGCAGGAATACTACATCAAGGGTAAGGTTTGCGAGATAAAGCAGGCTTACGCTGCCGACGATTACGGCAACGCTTCGTTCTACATCTCTGACGACGGCACTACCAACAACAAGTTCTACTGCTACCACCTGCTCTATCTGAACAACGAGAAGTACACAGAGGGCAAGACCAACATCGCTGTCGGCGACGAGGTTGTGATATGCGCAAAGATTATGAACTACATGGGCAACACTCCCGAGACCGTTGGCAACAAGGGCTACCTCGTAGAGTTGAAGAGCAACGGCGGCACCACAGTGACTCCGTCTGAGGGCACACTGAAGGGCGACTTCGTATATCAGGCTGCCAACTGCGGCATCGAGAACGCTACTGCGCTGACCACTCTGACCCTCACCGAAGGTCTCACACTGACCTTCGATGCCGGTGGCAACACACAGACTCCGAAGTACTACAAAGCTGGCACATCGTTCCGTATGTACCCGAAGAACAACGTGAAGTTCACTTCTACCAAGAAGATTGCTTCCGTTACCTTGAAGTGCGACGTTTATCAGGGCGTAAACTGCAACGCCGAGGGCAAACTTGAAGTTACCTCTGGCGCTGCAACAGCAGAAGAGACCATTGTGACCATCAGCAATATCAACGCTGCCGAGTTCACTCTCACCAACGCCAACACCACCACAGGCACAAAGTCGCAGCTCCGCATCAAAGAGATTGCTGTAAACTACGCAAAATAAGAAAGGACGTACAGTTTTTTTTGAAAAACAGGCACAAGTCTTAACTAAAAAAGACATGAGTCTTAACATAAAAAGCCATAAGCCCTAACAGCTTATAAAACAAATCCGCTTTGCCACAGACAAGGACAACCTTTGTCTGGCAAAGCGGATTTTTCTTTGTGTACAAAACAAAATTTCAACAAAAGTTTGTCCATTAAATAAAAAAGCAGTAACTTTGCATCCGTTAAGCGTTTAAGTGGTTTTGCGCCCATAAAAACGACACGAAACGAGAGTCAAACACGCTTATACAGACAACGATAATTAATAAACATCCAAATAATAAAGTTAAAATGAAAAAAGGTATTCATCCCGAAAACTATCGCCCCGTCGTATTCAAGGATATGTCCAACGGCGATATGTTCCTTACAAAGTCTACATGCAAGACTACAGAGACAGTAGAATTTGAAGGCGAAACTTACCCTGTGGTAAAAGTCGAAATCTCAAGCACCTCTCACCCGTTCTACACTGGTAAGAGCAAGCTCGTAGACACCGCCGGCCGCGTAGACAAGTTCATGAGCCGTTTCGGTAAGATTCGCAAATAATATATATTTCATAGACTTATTGGAAATAATATAAAGCGAAGAACTTTAGGAAGTGTGTTCTTGCGTAGTTGCATATACGCGAGAACACACTTTTCTTTTTTTCAAACATCCCAACACCCGCTTTTAATCATAAAAGCGCCACAAAAACAACTTTTTCTAACAACAACGAAATCCCCCGACATGACAAAAAAGCTCTACAACCTGATGAGCACGGTGCGCCTTATCGCCATGATGTTCATCTGTGCACTGTTCCTTACCGCCTGCGGAAGCGATGGCGGCAGTGGCAGCGACAACGATGACGACAACAAAACCGAACAAAAAAACAACGTAAACCAAAACCCTGCCAGCGGCTACGACACCAACAAGAAGAGTCTCAACGCCGCACAGCGTATGGAGTTCCCCGGCATAAACAAGCCCAAAGGCAACTACTATGTCATCGTACACACCGTGTCGGGCGTAGGCAACCAATACAGCTACGCTGGCAAGACATACCCCTACGACGCCAACGGCATAAACTTCTGCACCATCTGGGACAAGGACAAGAAGTCGCAGCTCTGCTCGTGCTACCAGCTGCACCGCGGCTACGGCGGCTCATACAAGCGCGTCATCGGCCTCACCTACCCCGCAGACGAAGACCTGCCCACCGCATATCGCATTGACGACTACATGCGCGGCTCTGGTTTCCAGCACGGCCACATCCTGCCTCATATCGAGCGCACATACTCTTACGACGCCAACCGCCAGACCAACTTCCTCACCAACATGCAACCCCAGTACCCGAAGTTCAACGGCTTCGACGACAAAGACAATTCACACACCGGCCTTTGGCTGCTCATGGAGGGCAAAGTGCAGAGGCTCGCTAAGAACATCGGCGCCAGCGACACACTGTTCGTGTGCAAAGGTGGCACCATACAGAACGGCCAGGTGCTGATGAAGATTAAAGACAAGATGATTGTGCCGAAATACTTCTTCATGGCAGTGCTCAAGAAGAGTAGCAACGGCACATACCGCGCCTTCGGTTTCTGGACCGAGCACCTCAACAACTACGTGCCCTCCAACACCGACCTGAAGCAGTACTCCATGTCTATCGATGACCTGGAGGAGAAGACCGGCATGGACTTCTTCTGCAACTTGCCCGACAACATAGAGAAAGAGGTAGAGAGCAAGAACTCCTATTCACAGCTGTTCTGATTTCTACGACGACACCATACGCCTGTTCCGCGCCGTCGGGACAGGCTTTACAATATCCCCACCCCGTACACACACACCAACAAAGCAAACACCAAAAAAATTTAATCATAAAACACTAAACATTTAAAAAATTCACACAGTATGACAAGCTTAACTATTATGATTGTCACAGTCTTTGTCATTGGCTACGCATTCATAGCCATGGAGAGTCTGACGAAAATCAACAAGGCGGCAATAGCCCTTCTTATGCTTGTAGGGTGTTGGACACTCTACATGTTTGACCCGTCACAGTTCCTGCAGCTCATGCACCCCGACTTCGCTGCGGCAGACCACCAGCAGATGATGGAAAAGATAACGTCCATCATACAGGAACACCTCGGCGACACCTCCACCACTCTCTTCTTCCTCATGGGAGCCATGGCCATTGTAGAGATTGTGGACCAGAACGGCGGATTCAACTGGGTACGCGGTGTGATGAAAACCAACAGCAAGCGCACACTGCTGTGGCGCATCGCCTTCATGACATTCATTCTCTCTGCCATCCTCGACAACCTCACGACCAGCATCGTGATGATTATGATTCTGCGAAAGCTCGTCAGCGACCACAAAGACCGCATCATATATGCCTCGCTCGTCATCATAGCAGCCAACTCTGGCGGTGCATTCTCGCCCATCGGCGACGTCACCACCATCATGCTGTGGAACAAGGGTCTCATCACCGCCCTCGGCGTTATATGCGAAATCACCATACCGTCAATCATCTCAATGGTTATTCCTGCCTTCATCATGCAGTTCATGCTCAAAGGCGAACTCGCCATGCCCGAAGCTGACGCCGCTGCCGACGCCGCTGCCAGCGACTTCTCTTCTGTAGAGCGCAAGACAGTGTTTGTGCTTGGCGTGGGCGGTCTGATGTTCGTGCCCGTGTTCAAGGGTCTCACCGGTCTGCCTCCTTTCGTCGGCATATTGCTCGTGCTCGGCGTGCTGTGGACAGCTACCGAACTGTTCTACCGCAACCTACACCGTTCGGCAGACGCTGAAGGCACTCAGAAGCGCGTTACCAAGCTGCTCAAGCGAGTAGACATGGCTACCATACTGTTCTTCCTCGGCATTCTGATGGCAGTGTCGTGCCTCGCTGAGGTAGGCGTGCTCCAGGCACTTGGCAACGGACTTAACATTTGGTTCGACGGCAACCACTACATGGTGACAGGCATCATCGGCGTGCTGTCGAGCATCGTCGACAATGTGCCTCTCGTCGCAGGCTGCATGGGTATGTACCCCGTTGCGCCGACAGGCGACATGGCTGTCGACGGCGTGTTCTGGCAGTTGCTCGCCTACTGTGCCGGTGTCGGAGGCTCTATGCTTATCATCGGCAGCGCCGCTGGCGTTGTAGTGATGGGTCTGGAGAAGATAACATTCGGCTGGTACATGAAGCACATCACATGGATTGCCTTCGTAGGCTACATCGCAGGCATCGTGAGCTACTGGTTCATACGCACATTCATCTTCGCCGTATAACCACATAACCCACGTTTATAGACAAAAACACATAGCCCACAGGGCGATAACACCACACAAAAGGGGATGGTCGTAATCCTATTACGCCATCCCCTTAATTGTTTACAGTATTAACCAGTAACGTTTCCTATTCTATTCGCTATTATCTGACATCGTTTTTACGCAGTCCCATAGGTGAGTTGAACGTTCCGCAGTCGCCTTTAAGTCTGCCAAACACCGTGCCCTTTGCCGCCGTCGTCGTAGAGTCTGCGCTGGTGCCGTCAGCATCGGCAAAGTTGTCGTTAGGCTTTGCGAGCGTTGTGCGCAGGAGGTTGAAGCGCAGCTCTTCGTCGTAGTCGTCACACTCAAACTTGCCATAGAACTGACCGCTCTGGGTGTTAAGACTGAAGTCGTCAAACTCTGCTGTGTACACCACTCCGCTGTCGTCGTACTTTATATTTATGTCGCCAGAGCGCGGGTCTATATACCACGAGAATCTGAGTTCCTGATAGTCGTACACCAGTTCGCCATTGTTGTCGTAGACATAGTTGCCGTAGGCGTCGAGCTGCGGAGCCTTGTCCGTCTCACGTCCGCGTCCGTTGAGCGAGTTGGGGTTGTATTGGTCAAACTCAAACAGCGACTCCATCTGCGTCACCTTCCTCACTCCGTGGTCGTAGTAGTGCAGCTCCGTGTTGCCGGTCCAATATCCGCGCAGCGCTGCCGCCTCTTGGTTGAGATATTCTGTGCCGTAGTTGAACGCGTCGTCATACCAGTTGTAGTCGTCATACCAATCCTCCGAATAGTCGTAATAGTCCCACTCGTGCCACGGGTCTTCGTCGCAACTTGTCATGGCAAACACCATCGTTACCGCTGCCAAAAGCGTGTAAAGTCTGTTTATAGTTTTCATAGCCGTATATTTTTTTAATTTCTGTATGTTCGAGTTAAAACGTGGCGGACATCGTGCATGAAATCCTTCCCTACCCGAACGTCGTGCTCTTGTCCTATCTTCTGTTGCAAAGATAGTGCATAAAACGCACACATACAAGAATGAAAACCATATTGTTTGTAGGGTTTTCCCTACAGATTAGAGGAAAACCTTGTTGCACACGACCTCGCATGCAAGCCGTCACAGGCAGCACACGCCATGCTAAAAGAAACAGAAAAGACAAAAAAACGTCCCACAACCTCTTTGACTCAAAGAAGTCGCTATCCCTACTTCAATATTACCTTTATTATTTCACTTCTCACTCAGAGCCAAACACGACTAATCACTTAGGCGCAGGCTGTGGAACGAGTAAATGTTCATGCGTCAGTGCCGATAAAGACACAGCACATGCTGTCGATACGCAAATAAAATTGAATAAAGTCCTTCACGTCATAGTTAATAGCATAGTGTGAGTCCGCAAAGAACCAAATTGTCTCGCTTGCAAAAATAAACAAAATAACAAAACGGCGCAAATTTTTCACCGATTATTTTGTCAACTCTGTCTGTTGGCAAAAACACTGGTTAATGAAAACGGGGGAAAGGCGCCTGTTGAAGACACTATTTCCCCCGTTTCTACGTATTGTCAGCATGCTGCACGTGCAGACACAGCAGACACATTACATATTCGTTGTAGCCATTTTCTTGTCAAGACAGCCATCACGCGCCACGCAAGACGCAGCGTCTGTCAGCCGCGCGAGACGGCGAGCAGCTGCTCCCAGTTGCTATCAAACGTCACCATGTCAGGCAACACGATGTCGGCTCCCTCATTTGCCAGCACCTCGTCGGGCAGCGGACCACTATTCACCGCCACCGTGAAACAGCGTGCGGCGACACCAGCGGCGACGCCCAGCGGAGCGTTCTCCACCACGATGGCTTCCCACGGGTGCTCACATCCTGTCTTGCGCATGCCCATAAGATAAGGGTCAGGCGCTGGCTTGCCACGTTCCACATCGTATGCCGACACTATGTGTCGCTCGTCAATGAAGTCGCCAAAGTCGTCGACAAGGCGTTTGAGCAACGGGCGCTGTCCGCTGCCAGTCACCACGCAGATGCTCATGCCTGCCGCCTTTATCTTGCCCATAATTTCCCTTACACCAGGAAAGACGGGGGCGGTAGGCATGTGGTGGAAGATGTCGGTCTTGACGTCGTACATGCGTTGTGCCTCGTCGAGCGTGAGGTCGCGTCCCTGCTGCTGCTTCACAAACTTCACTATGGTGTCTACACCGCGCGCACCCTCTGTGGCATAAGAGTCGGCAGCCGTCATGTGTATGTCAAACTGCGCCATAGACTGCTGCCACGCCACGGCGTGGTTGGGCATGGAGTTGTAGAGCACGCCGTCCATATCAAAAAGCACAGCCTTAGGTGCGAAACACCCAAAGCCGTGCTTTTGCAAGTATTGTTTTACTTCGTTTTCAAACATTCCGAATAGGTTTACTTACTTCTCCTCGACAAGACGCTGCTGTATGGCTACGCTCTCTGCCTCATAACCAGGCTTGTTGAGCAGCGCAAACATGTTCTTCTTGTAAGCCTCTACGCCGGGCTGGTTGAACGGGTTGACGCCGAGCACGTTGCCACTGATGCCACATGCTATCTCGAAGAAGTAGATAATCTGTCCGAGGTAGTACTCGTTGAGCTGCGGAACAGACACGCGGATGTTAGGAACACCGCCATCTACGTGTGCGAGACGTGTGCCAAGCTCTGCCATCTTGTTCACTTCGTCGACGCGCTTGCCCTCCAGGAAGTTGAGTCCGTCGAGGTTTTCGTCGTCGTGGGGGAAGAGCACGGTCTTCTCAGGAGTCTCGATACTCAGCACTGTCTCGAAGATGCTGCGCTCGCCCTCCTGTATCCACTGCCCCATAGAGTGGAGGTCGGTGGTGAAGTCGCATGATGCGGGGAATATGCCCTTGCCGTCTTTACCCTCAGACTCGCCGTAGAGCTGCTTCCACCACTCGCTCATGAAGTGGAGCTTGGGCTGGAAGTTGACGAGTATCTCAATCTTTTTACCTGCCTCTGCATAGAGTGCGTTACGCACAGCCGCGTAGATGGCAGCGGGATTCTCATCAAACGGCACGTCCTTGCCAGTAGCCTTCTCCATGTCGGCAGCACCACCTACGAGAGCCTTGATGTCGAAACCTGCAACGGCGATGGGCAGAAGACCTACGGGAGTGAGCACTGAGAAGCGGCCACCAACGTTGTCGGGAATCACGAATGTCTTGTAACCCTCCTTTGTTGCGGCAGCACGGGCAGCGCCCTTGTGTGCGTCTGTGATAGCCACAATCACGTCCTTAGCCTCTTCTTTGCCGCGCTGCTCTTCGCACTGCTTCTTCAACAGACGGAAAGCGAGGGCTGTCTCGGTGGTAGTACCCGACTTGGAAATGTTGATTACACCGAACTTCTTGTCCTTGAGATATGCTGTAAGCTCTGCGAGATAGTCTTCGCCGATGTTGTTGCCAGCGAACACAACGGTCGGATTCTTCTTGTCCTGAACGAGCCATGCAAACGAGTTGCCAAGTGCCTCAATCACGGCACGTGCGCCGAGATAGCTGCCGCCAATGCCTGCCACAACCACTACTTCGCACTTTTCGCGCAGTGTGTCTGCCACACCCTGAAGCTCTGCCAAGAACGCGGGAGTGATAGACGACGGCAGATGGAGCCATCCGAGGAAATCGTTGCCCGGACATGTGCCGTTCTCCAATGCTTCTTGAGCGGCTATGACCTGTGGTTCATAAGCTTTTACGGCGCCCTCTGAGAGGAACTGGGCTGCCTTTGTAATGTCTAAGCTAATACTTTTCATGTTGTTTTTAATTTGTATTTGTTACTTGTTTATGCTGTTTATTTTATTTGCCCTCTGCGACACATTTATCTGAACGAGTCGGTCAGCAGCTTTATCTCTATCTGCGGGCTTATGCGCTCGTACAAGATGTTGTAGACGGCATCGAGTATAGGCATGTTGACGTGCTGGTGACGGTTCTTCTCCTTCACACATTTGGTTCCGAAAAATCCCTCGGCTATCATTTCCATCTCTATCTGCGCACTCTTCACGCTGTAGCCCTTGCCTATCATGGAGCCGAACGTGCGGTTGCGCGAGAACTTCGAGTAGCCCGTGACGAGCAAGTCGCCGAGATAGACGGAGTCGTAGACGCTACGTTCGATAGGGTTGATGGCGGTAAGGAATCGTGACATCTCCTGCACGGCGTTTGAAATAAGCACCGCCTGGAAGTTGTCGCCGTACTTTAGTCCGCTGCATATACCCGACGCTATGGCGTAGACGTTTTTCAACACCGACGAATACTCAATGCCAATAACGTCTGACGAGGTCTTGGTCTTGATGTATTCGGAGTCGAGCACGTCACAGAAGGCCTGCGCTTTCTCCTGGTCGGCACATCCTACAGTGAGGTATGACAGGCGCTCGAGCGCCACCTCTTCAGCATGTGACGGTCCGCCGATGCACGCGAGGTTCTCTTCCGGCACATCATACACCTCATGGAAATATTCCGAGCAGGCGATGTTGTCTTCCGGCACAAGACCTTTTATGGCTGTCACGATGAACTTATCGCGCAGCCTTGTCTTCAACTTTTTAAGATGGTTTTTCAGATATGGCGACGGCACTACAAACACAAGCGTATCGTATGCCTCCACTATGCGGTTGATGTCGCTTGAGAAAAAGATCTCATCGGTGTTGAAATGCACACTCGTGAGATAGTTGGGGTTATGGCTTATGCGCTTAAACTCTTCTATACTGTCGTCGCGGCGCATATACCACCCTATGTGATGGGTGTGACCTATCACAATCTTGGCAATGGCGGTAGCCCAGCTACCGCCGCCAATAATTGCTATTTTTCCACAATTAAACACGTTTGAATATGTTTAATTCTTAAATATTCAAATTATAAAAAACTGCTTACGCCTTACGCGTTAGCCTTGTCTATATAGCTCTGGAAGTCGTCAACCTTCGGGTTTTCGTATCCCAGCTTGTACTTTTTGTTCACTCCACAGACGTCCATCTGCAACTTCTGCGCCTTCACGTCCTTTATGTCGGAAACGAGGTTGTAGCCAGCCTTGTTGAACACAGGCACCCACTCTTCGCTTACGCCTACCTCTGCCCACTCTGCTGCGGTGCTCTTCGGTATCTTCTTCTCAGGCTTCATCTGCGGGAAGAACAGCACCTCCTGAATGGTGGTCTGACCTGTCATGAGCATCACGAGGCGGTCGATGCCGATGCCAATGCCCGAAGTCGGGGGCATGCCGTACTGCAATGCGCGCAGGAAGTCCTGGTCGATAATCATTGCTTCGTCGTCACCCTTGTCGGCAAGACGCATCTGGTCAATGAAGCGCTCCTCCTGGTCAATAGGGTCGTTAAGCTCGGAGTAGGCGTTGGCAAGCTCCTTGCCGTTCACCATCAGCTCGAAACGCTCTGTCAGTCCAGGCTTTGAGCGGTGCATCTTTGTCAGCGGTGACATCTCCACAGGGTAGTCGGTGATGAATGTCGGCTGTATGAACGTGCCCTCGCAGAACTCTCCGAACAGCTCGTCGATAAGTTTTCCCTTGCCCATGGTCTCGTCTACTTCCATTCCCTTCTCAAGACAGAAAGCGCGAATCTCGTCTTCTGACTTGCCGTTGCAGTCGTAGCCAGTCTTCTCCTTGATGGCGTCGAGTATGGGGAGACGGCGGAACGGTGCCTTGAAAGAGATGACATTGTCGCCCACCTTGCTCTCTGCGGAGCCGTTTACGGCAATACATATCTTCTCAAGCAGCTGCTCTGTGAACGCCATCATCCAGTTGTAGTCCTTATATTGCACGTAAAGCTCCATGCAAGTGAACTCAGGATTGTGGTTGCGGTCCATGCCTTCGTTGCGGAAGTTCTTACCAATCTCGTACACACCTTCAAAACCTCCCACGATAAGACGCTTCAGATAAAGCTCTGTGGCAATGCGCATGTACATGTCAATGTTGAGCGCATTGAAGTGCGTGATGAACGGACGGGCAGAAGCGCCGCCTGCGATGCTCTGCAGAGTAGGGGTCTCTACCTCGGTGTATCCAGCCTCATCGAGCACGCTACGCAGTGTGCGCACAACGGTGGCACGCTTCAGGAACGTGTCCTTCACGCCGTCGTTGACGATGAGATCGACATATCTCTGACGGAAGCGAAGCTCTGGGTCGTCGAACTTGTCGTATGCCACGCCGTCCTTGTACTTCACGATGGGCAGCGGTTTGAGGCTCTTTGAAAGCAGGGTGAGAGACTGTGCATGCACCGAAATCTCACCAGTCTGTGTACAGAACACGAAACCTTTGATTCCAATAAAGTCGCCTATGTCGAGCAAACGCTTGAACACGGTGTTGTAGAGAGCTTTGTCTTCACCAGAGCAAATGTCGTCGCGGGTAATGTAAACCTGTATGCGTCCCTTCGAGTCCTGCAGCTCCACAAAGCTGGCCTTGCCCATCACGCGGCGGCTCATCATACGTCCTGCGATTACCACCTCACGTTTTTCCTCCTCTTCTTTGAATTCGTTCTTAATGTCTTCAGAGAAGGCATTGGTTGGGAACTCTGCTGCGGGATAGGGATCGATGCCCATATTGCGCAGCTCCTGAAGGCTTTGTCTTCTTACAATCTCTTGTTCGCTAAGTTCTAAAACGTTCATATTCGTATATTCTTTTTCCTTTATTTTTGTTTCATAAAATCCAATATCTGCCGCCACATCACGTCCCTACAAAAACCGATAGGACGCACTGCGCAGCCAAACAGCTACGCACAATACGGCAAATTACAGTTGCAAATTTACGAAATATTTCTGAAAGGGGGTCGCTTTTCACATTTTATAATACGCCTGAGTGCATATTATAAACCAGCAGTTGACATAAGACAACAAAAAACGGGGTTACTTACCGCTCGGCATGGCAGCGCATAGCTTCATGGCTTCGGCACGAGCGGGTTTGCCGGTAGGTGTCATCGGCAGCGCACTAACGGCAAGAAAGTAGCGTGGCTGCTCATATCGTGGCATGTGCTTGCGACACACTTCGCGCACCAACTCCATGTCATCGGTCACGGCAAGCAGTACCACCGCCTCGCCGAACTTGTCGTCGGGGCGCTTGCTT
>Ga0129313_1001662_pt1 | contig 13488 bp, 12 predicted proteins | sample O1105metagenome_FD_94436 | JGI IMG/M metagenome (GOLD analysis project Ga0129313, IMG submission 94436) | Orangutan group fecal microbial communities from fecal samples from Wisconsin, USA - O1105 metagenome | ecosystem: Host-associated > Mammals > Digestive system > Large intestine > Fecal... | reverse complement strand
TCCGTTTTCTGAATTGCTACCGCTTTGCATGCTCGCGCGCGGCCGGGGAATTTTTATTTTGCCCACAGCAGACTGGAAGATCATTTTATCTTCTTCCCAACGCGATCAATCGAAAGCGTTTCGCTTTTAATAGCAGCATCCGCAGACAGGTCCGCGAAACATTATCACTAAACGATGCCTTTGTCGTTGGACACATTGGGCGGTTTGTACCGCAAAAGAATCATCGTTTCCTGATTCAGGTTTTTCATAAGGTTGCCGCAGATATTCCTGCTGCCAGGCTGCTGTTGATCGGTGATGGTCCTCTTCGAAACGAAATACAGGATATGGTCCATAACCGTGGGCTTGAGCAAAAAGTTATCTTTCTCGGACAGAGAGCTGACATTCCTGACCTGTTGCAGGCGATGGATCTCTTTGTCTTGCCGTCCATTTACGAGGGACTTCCGGTTTCTTGTCTGGAAGCACAAGCTTCCGGGCTGTCATGTCTCGTTGCGGACTCTGTTTCGCGAGAAACAGCTTATGGAGGCAATTTTCATTTTCTTCCGCTGAACGATGATACCGCATGGTGTCAGGCTGTGATCCATCAGCATAAGAAGACCGCACAGGTCTCCACCGATGATTCATCCAGGACAGCGCCGATTTCTCGCCCCTGCCCATCGTCTCTTCCCGATATCCAGAAAGAGGCGCGCAAACTTACTGATTTTTATGAAATGAGGAGTACAGATTTTGAAAGCATACTTTGACGCATTTAAAAAATACCATTATCTCCTGGAAGATCTTGTAGCAAAGGACTTCAAGCTGAAGTACCGCCGCTCGGTCCTCGGCTTTTTATGGAGTATTTTAAACCCGCTTCTGATGATGCTCGTCATCACGGCAGTATTTTCCAATATATTCAAAAGCGATATTGAATATTTTCCGGTGTACTACCTTTGCGGTTACCTGATCTTCAACTTTGTGATCGAGGCGACTAACGGTGCTATGACATCGATCGTACAGTCAGGCTATTTAATTAAGAAGGTTTACATTCCGAAGTATATTTTCCCGTTAGAGAAAAGTAGCTTCGCATTAGTAAATGTACTGTTTTCATTTGTTGCGGTTCTAATTGTGATTCTGATTACCGGAATGCCAATTAAGGCAACGATTTTCCTGATTCCAATCCCGATTTTTCTTGCATTTATTTTCAGCACAGGGCTCGGACTTATTCTGGCATCTATGAATACTTTTTTCCGCGATATGGGACATTTGTATTCTGTTTGGACAACCGCCTGGATGTATTTAACACCGATGTTCTATCCGATCAGTATTATTCCGGATAACATTAAAACCGTTATTTACTACAATCCACTTTATTATTATGTAACCTATTTAAGAATGCTCGTCATTGATGGAGAAATACCTGGAATGGAGATAAATGTGATCTGTATCTGCTTTTCATTCCTGTTTTTGCTGATTGGTCTTCTTATTTTCAAGAGGAACCAGGATAAATTTATTTTGTATATATAGAAATGGAGAAATGTATTCATGTCATACGCGGTAGAAGTAAATAATGTCAGCATGCATTTTAACATGAATAAAGATAAAATCGATAACCTGAAAGAGTATTGTATCAAGCTCTTTAAGCGTCAGCTATTTTTTGAAGACTTCACAGCGCTTCAGGATATCTCTTTTAAGATCGAATCGGGTGATACTTTTGGCATCATTGGGCTGAATGGTTCTGGAAAAAGTACTTTGTTAAAGGTCATTTCTGGCATATTGAAGCCGACTACCGGATCCGTAAAAGTAACTGGAACGATTGCACCTCTTATCGAACTTGGTGCCGGTTTCGATCCAGATCTCACAGCACGTGAGAACATTTTTCTGAATGGATCTGTTCTGGGATTTTCCAGGGAATTTATGCGGGAAAAATTTGATGAAATCATAGAATTCTCAGAACTTCAGGATTTCGTGAATGTTCCAATTAAGAACTTCTCCTCCGGTATGGTCGCACGAATCGGCTTCTCCGTCGCTACAATCGTAAAACCGGATATTTTGATCTGCGATGAAATCCTCGCGGTTGGAGACTATAAATTCCAGGAAAAATGCGAACAGCGTATCAAGGATCTGATGTCCGGTGGAACCACCGTTATTCTGGTATCCCACTCGATCCAGCAGGTGGAACGTATCTGCAATCACATTCTGTGGCTGGAACATGGAAAAATGAAGGCACTTGGCGGGAAGGAACTGATTCCGCTGTATCAGCCGGATTTTGAGCGATAAAAAATATATGAAATGCGGCTATTTAAAGGATCAATTTATGTTTGAATCAGTAAAGCTCTCCGGAAAGATTGGACTGTATATTGCAACGCACGATCAGATGATAACTTTTTCGGAACAGGAAAAATCGAATAGAGACATTTTGATTCCCATACAGGTCGGGGCAAGTTTAAGCGAAGCAAAATTGTATGATACCAGAGATGATTATGGAGATAACATCTCTGATAAAAATGGAAATTTTTGTGAGCTGACAGCACTCTACTGGATCTGGAAAAATGACACTCACTCTATAAAGGGCCTTAGTCATTACCGCAGAAGATTTCTTATTAATGCTAATGAAATACTAGAAAAAATGTCGGAGTACGATGTAATCATACCTACGCCGTACTATTTTCGCACATCCTTGCGGGAGGAATATAAGAACTATCACATTTTAGACGATCTGGAAAGAACCATTCACATTGTAATTTCTAAAAATCCAGAAATGGAACCGGCTTTAATACATGTGTTAGAGGAGAATCTGTTGATTCCATATAATATGTGGATTACGTCAGAATGCATATGGAATGATTATTGTGAATGGCTTTTTTCAATTTTGTTTCAGCTTGAAAAAGAAATTAATCTTACAGGAAGAAATAAATACCAGCGGCGCGTATTTGGTTTCCTTTCAGAAAGACTTTTTACTGCCTACATTTATCAAAACAACTTAAAATGTTTTATTTGTCCAACGGATATACCAGAAAACAGCACTTTTATAAGAAAAATGAAGTATAAATGCGGGATACATGTAAACCGCTTCTTATTTAAATGGAGAAAATCATATGGAACTGATTAAAGTTTCGGTTATTGTGCCCGTATATAATACTGAAAAATATCTCCCGCAATGTTTAGAAAGCATATTAGCACAAACCCTAAATGATATTGAAGTGATTTGCATTAATAATGGATCTACAGATACTTCAGGAGAAATTCTGGAAAAATACGCACAAAAAGATAAACGGGTGCATGTGATACACTCGGAAAAAGTCAGTATAGGTGCAGCTAGAAATTTAGGATACAAAATAGCTCAAGGAAAATATATAGGATTTGTTGATAGTGATGATTTTATTGATGTATCGATGTATCAGAGCCTATATGAGCGCGCCGAATATTTCGGTGCAGATATTGCAATAACCAATATCAACTTATTTTACAATGATTCCGGGGACACCGCTATTTATCGAAATGTTCAGAAATTTTCGCAGCTTCAGAAAAAAGGCTCGTTTACTCCGGAAGAATTCCCATGGATTATTCGCTGTGTAGGGATATGGGATAAGCTATATAACCATGACTTTTTGGAAAAATTTCAGCTTAGAAATCCTGAGAATATCATTTATGAAGACCATCTCTTCTCTTTTCAGTCACTTACAAGTGCATCAAAAATAACAGTGGTTGATAAGCCACTGTATTTTTACAGGAAAGAACTGAAACAATCTATTACAGGTCAGGAAATAAAAAATGACATTTATAAAATGGATTTTCTTAAGATAAGTGACCGCATTTATCAATATCTTACAAAAAATAAGCCCTATTCAGTCTACAGAGATGACTTTATCCGTTATGAATTTGAAAATGCTATGTGGCATCAGTCAAACATTGTTCAGTACCACTTTTTTTATGAGTATTTTCAGGCATGTAGATCGATCATTCCGCTGTCAGAATTGAAAAGAGCACACCAAATTCTTAAGGGAAAGGCACGGATATATAGCTATATATTACATTATAATGCCTGTTTAAGTTTCTATTTAATATGTCGCTTACATAAACGTATAAAATATTATTTTAAGGAGAATCTATATGGATAAAATTCTTTCTATTTCGGTTGCCGCTTACAATGTTGCTTCTACATTATCCGAGGCAATCGACCCTTTCATTCAGTCTGGCGTCATAGATGCCTTGGATATTATGATTGTTGACGATGGTTCTAAAGATAACACCGCAGAGATTGCACAAAAATATCAAAAACGTTTCCCAGAGTCGATTCGATTTATCCATAAAGAAAATGGTGGATGGGGTTCCACTGTTAATACAGGTATTAGAAATGCTATAGGAAAATATTTTAAGCAATTAGATGGTGACGATTATTACAGCCCTGAAAATCTCCCCGGCTATATTGAGGAACTCCGCAAACATAATAGTGACATTGTAATTACACCATATATCACATATGACGATATAACCAAAAATGTAATTACAACTGAAAACTGTAATCCGGGCTGCCCGATCGGTGTAGAAATGAAACTTTCAGAAGTAGATGCATTTGGACCATTTATGCACAGTTTTGCTATTCGTACAGAACTTCTGAAAAAAAAAAACGTTTTAATCACCGAGCATTGCTTTTACACAGATACAGAATTTGTTTTAAAGGCTTCCAATCAGGCAGAAACAGTCATGTTCCTGGATAAACCAATTTACTATTACCGCAGGGCATCTTCCGGACAGAGCATGAGTCTTGATGGACTTGAGAAACATTATATGGAGCAGTACAAAGTCATTGAAGTATGCCTTGATTACCTACATTCCGACGTTAAACGAGAAGAGATCAAAAAGGTATATGATAAACTTCTGTTTGGAACTTGTTTCTGGCAATATTTAATTATGATGTATATTTCGACATCTTCTCAGCATAAACGTGATCTCATTGCTTACGATAAAATGTTAAAGAAAAAAGCACCAGCATATTATGAGAAAATTAGTTTTCCAGAACTTGATCTTCTCCGAAAATTCCATTTCATTGGATATTCATACTTAGCAAAACAGAAAAAGAAACGTGATAACCGCTTTACAGATGATGGACGCTTAGCAAACTAAGGGGAGTAAACATGAAGGAAAATCCAATAATTAGTGTTGTCATTCCAATCTATAAAACTCCAGAAATCTATCTTAGAAGTTGCATTGAAAGCGCACAAAATCAGGTGATTCAAAATATTGAAATTATATTGGTTGATGATGGTTCTCCAGACGAATGCGGAAAGATATGCGACGAATATGCGCAAAAGGACAATCGCATTACCGTAATTCATCAAAAAAATAGTGGCGTCAGCGTTGCAAGAAATGCGGGCATTCAAAAGGCAACCGGTCATTACCTCACTTTCATTGATGCAGATGATATGATTCTTCCGAATGCATGGGAAAAAGCAATAGCAATTTTTGAACAGTATGCCTGTGATTGTGTAGTTTTTGGATGGAATGATTTCACTGCCGATGGTAAATATCCTCACGCAGTGACAACCGAAATACAGAGCATCCCCGCAAAAGAAGCGATGTTCCAGATTGCCTCAGATAATTTTAAATGTGGCGGTGGATATCCATGGAATAAGATATGGAATCGTGAAAAAATAGTTGATCGTCATTCAAAAGTTCCACTATTTGACACGGAAATCTATACATATGAAGATAAACTTTGGATCATCGAAACATTGAAGAATCTAGATTCGCTTGTTTTGATTCCGGACGTCTTATATGATTACCGTTTTGTACCGACCAGTCTTACTCAGAGTGAGACCGCATGGAAAAAAAGACAATTCAATGCATATGATGCATACGATAAGATTTTAAATACACTATGCACATTTGATCAGCATGCATATGAGGGAGCTTTAAAATTTTATTTTTACTTTTGCTTTACAGATCTGAAGATTCTGTATCCAAATCGTAAAAATGAAATACAACGCTTCAAAGACACAAAACGCCGACTTTTTCAGCTGAGTAAACGAATACGTTTGGGCGAATTACATAAATCTAAATACATTGCAGCCTGGATAGCAGTTTTAATTGTAGGATGGATTTAGTGATGAATGAACAAAGCGTAACATCAAGGACATTATATTTCGATATATTAAATATCGCAGCAACAATCTGTGTAGTATGGCTGCATTTCAATAATGAAATTCACTGGTATGCACCAACACTGGCCTGGAAACAATCTGTATTTGTTCAAGCACTTGCATATTGGGCTGTTCCCATATTTTTTATGCTAAGTGGCGCAACACTTATGGAATATAAGAAAAAGTATAACACCAGAACCTTTCTGAAAAGACGTTTTACACGTGTGTTTGTTCCATTTATGTTTTGGGGCATGGTATTTTTACTTTGGAGAATTTCTAGGGGAGACATTGAAACATTCCCAAATGGTTTATGGAACCAACTATGGTATGTTATAAACTCATATGTCAACAATGGAATGGAACCAATTTATTGGTTCTTTGCCCCTTTATTCGGGATATATCTTTCTATTCCTGCAATGAGTTTTTTGACCGAAGATAAAAATTGTAATACATTAACATATTTGCTGATTGTTGGAGTGATTTTTAGGACAGTTATTCCATTCTTTTATAATTTATGTTCTACCGTATTTTCCTTAAATATAGGATGGAATATGTCATGGGAACCTGCTATTTTAGGTGGATATATCTTATATCCTTTAGCAGGATATTGGTGCAAAAAAACAAAATTTACTTGCATATGGAAAAATGTCATTTATATTAATGGATTGGCTATGTTACTTTTTAGAGGCGTTGGTATTTTTTATTTGTGCACAAGAGATGGGGCAAAAAATCCTGTGTTTTTTGATTATTTAAGTTACCCAAGTTTTTCTCTAGCCTTAGCCGTTTTTGTTTTTGCTAAAGAATATAACTGGGATAATATATTCAAATCAGAATACTCACATAAAATTATACAGAAAATATCTTCTTGTAGTTTTGGTGTGTATTTAATACATTTAATACTATTAATTAACATGCAGGATATCTCATTTTTTAAGTATGATGCACATATTAGTACTTGGCATTTTTTAATGCCTATAATTTGTTATAGTATATGTGTTGGCATCGTATTTTTTGTAAAACGTGTTCCTATAATAAAGCATTTATTTCCATAGCATTAAGGATTGATATATGAAAGCAATATTAGAATCAAACGGATTAAAATGTACAGGATGTGCATCTTGTTTTAATGTATGCCCTGTCAATGCACTAGATATGCGAGAGGATATGCATGGTTTTTTATATCCTCATATTAATAATGAATTTTGTATTAGATGCAATCAGTGTCAAGAAGTTTGTCCAGTCTTAAAAGAAAAAACAGATACACCATTAAAAGAAGTTAGAAAATGTTATGCAGCAATGGCATCAGATGAAACTAGATACTACAGTTCATCTGGGGGAATATTCTCTCTATTTGCTGAACAGGTTCTTAATGAAAATGGAAGTGTATGCGGAGCCGCTTGGGAAAAAAATTTACAATTACAGCATATACTCGTACATGAAAAAAAGGATTTAATTAAGCTTCAAAAATCAAAGTATGTTCAAAGTGAAATTGGGATTATATATAGAAAAATAAAGGAAGAACTCGAGGATGGAAAAAAAGTATTATTTAGTGGTTGTCCTTGCCAAGTGGCCGGCTTAAAACAATTTCTTTATAAAGAATATGAAAATTTGATATGTATTAGTATCTTGTGTCATGGTGTTCCCTCCCAGAAAATGTTGCGCGATTCTTTGCAAGAGTTTTCAAAAGAAAAAGAAATTGCAACTTTAGATTTTCGCGATAAAGCTTTTGGGTGGGATTCTCTCCATCTAAAATTAATATATAAAGATCAATCAATGCGGGGGCTCTCTTTGGATGAGTCTTTTTATGAACAAGGCTTTCACTATAATTTAACACTTCGAGATAGTTGTTACGATTGCAAGTTCTGTGAGCTTCCGCATGAAGGTGACATAACTCTGGGTGATTTTTGGGGAATTGAGAATTATGCTCCTGATTTAAATGATAAAAAAGGAACTAGTCTCGTGTTGGTCAACACACTAAAGGGCCAGAAATTATTTGAAAGTGTACTATCTAAACTTAAAGCTTTTAAAGAAATGCCTTTGAGTACAATTGCCAATAATAGAATATATTCAACCGTGAAAATGCATCCAAACAGGAAATACTTTCTCCAATTGTATCCTTCGCATGAATTTAACCAATCTGTCTTATATGCATTGCAGAACAAATTTGATATCGGGCTTGTTGGAAACTGGTCATATCCGAATTACGGGAGTGAATTAACATACTTTGCACTGTATTCGCTTTTAAAAACTTGGAACTTGTCAGTACGCATAATCAGTTGGCCAAAATCATCAAAGTGGCAGCCATATGATACTCCACAGCTGTTTTCACATAATCCCTATCCCAAATACGCTATTGCTCCACTTGCTAATAATAGGCGTGATATGAAAAAGTATAATAATGAGTGTGATACATTTATACTAGGATCAGACCAATTATTGAATAACAATTTATATAATTGGTTTGATAAATTCATGCAATTTGATTGGGTTCAAAACAACAAGAAAAAAATAGCATATTCTACTTCGTTTGGAACAGACTATATATGGGGAAGCGACAATGACCGTGCAGAATTAGCTTACTTTCTACAACAGTTTGACGCAATTTCCGTTAGAGAGGATTCAGCAGTTCAACTGGCAGAGAAATATTATCAAGTAAAAGCTACTTTAGTTCTTGATCCTGTTTTTTTGGTGCCAACTAATACATACCATGAATTAATAAAAAATCATGCCACTTATAATGATGATAATAATTCTCTTTTTGTATATATCTTAAATCCAACAAAAGAAAAATCAGATGCTTTTCTTTTTGCCGCAAAACAATTAAATTTAAATATACATGCAGCAGGAGATGGCGCAGTAGAAGAACAAAATGAGTGTGATTTATGGGGAATAAAGACTACATTTGGTCTCAGCATAGAGCAATGGTTAACTTATATTAATAATAGTAAATTTATTATTACAGATTCGTTTCACGGAACTTGTTTTGCTATTATATTTAAAAAACCATTTATTTCTATCTGCAATTCAGATCGCGGAGAAACTCGTTTTACCTCACTTTTAAAAACACTAGATTTAGAGGAACGCTTTATTAAAAACGAAACAGAATTATTCTCTAGATCAGAGTTGTTTACAGAGGAAATTGATTATGACAAAGTATATGCGATCTTGTCTGAAAAAATTTTAGATAGCAAAAAATGGTTATATAGCTCTATCTTTAGCAAAATGGATAGACATAAACCGTTTAAATCCTATGATATTTTAGATAGAGAGATAGATGAGATATATGCACAATTATTTCAGCAAAAGGCAGAAAATGAGGGAAAGATTTCCAATTTAAAGAGCAATTTTAATGAACGAAACAAAGCGTTTTCAATATACCAGCAAGATAACGCTTCGAAATTATCAAATCTTCAAACTAGAATAGAGGAATCCAATAATGTAGTTGCTTTAAATGAAAAAAAATTAAATATTCTAATAGACGATTTTGAGTGTTTAAAAATATTGTTTTCAGAAAAAAAAGCAGAATTTCAAAATAGCATTGAAGCCTTGGAATATCAACATAAAAAAGAGATCACCGAAATGAATGAGCGATATATTACTCTTTTAAATTCAAAATCATATAAAATCGGTCATTTAATAACCTGGTTACCAAGGAAATTGGGAATCCTTATAAAGCACTTAAAGCATAGATGAGGTTAAAAAAAGTTATAGAATACTAAAGTGAGAGAATATATGAAAAAAAGCAGCAATCTTCAAAGCCACTTTTCATCATGGTGGTTTGAACATAAAAAAATAATTATATGCACATTAACATGGGGAGGAATTGTAAATTTTCAATTGTATTCAAATTCACTTCGCTCCCCAGATAGTTTATGGAATTCTGGTATATATCAATCCGGGACATGGGAATTATCTCTCGGCAGGTGGTTTCCTCAAGTATTTGATTGGATGCAGTTTCAAACAATACTTCCATTTTTGAATACTCTTCTTACACTATTTATATATGCAATTGCCCTTGCATTATTTACGGATTTTTTCAATGTACAAAGTCAAACATTAAAGCTTTTATGTACTTGTGTAATAATCAGCAGTCCATTTATATCAATGTCATTGCAATATTACTATTCCAATGAAACTTATGCATTTGCATTACTATTTGCGATATTATCCTTTTATGGACTTTGGGATCTTCATAATATCTCTCCCAAAAGACTATTTGCAGGCATCTTTAGTTTAACCTTTTCATTAGCTTTATATCAAAGTTTTTTGGGAATTGCAGTATTGATGGCATTATTTTTAATTCTCAAAAGAGCTTCTAATGAAAACAAATTAAATATCATTAATTTTATAAAAGATATTGGGGCTTATGCAATTATTCTACTGGGTGGAATTTTATTATATTATATATTGCTCCAAATATTACTCAAATACTTTAATATTTCCTTATCTAGTTATAAGGGTGCTAATGATATTTCAGTTAAATCAATATTATTCAACTTACCAACATCAATGTTGAAATGTTATAGTGATTTTGGAGAATTCTTTTTAGGAAATAAGATCGCAAGAAATGCTTTCAATATAAATTATATACATATTGCAGTAATCCTGATAATTGTAGGAAAAATGATTGGAATCATTTTCAATCCACTACGTGCATGGGTTTCTAAGTTTATAATGTTAATAACATTCTTATGCATACCAATTGCGTGTAATTTTATTGATCTTATAACTATAAACGCTGAAATGTATCTACTCACCATTGGCGGTATGTTGATTGTTATCCAAGGACTAGTATTGTTAGAAGAAGAATTTTCTAGGACTCATTATTTTAAATCAGGAATATATTGTTTTCTAATTATTTTATTATATTTATACACAATACAAGACAATGTCGATTCAATGATGATGTTAAACACTACTAATCAATCTAGAACATTAGTCAACCGAATTTGGACCAATGTTGAAAATTTTCCAGGATATTATCCTGGCACAAAAATAATGATAGCAGGGAATCCTTCATCTGATACTTCCTCCTACCCTATTGTTTCAAACTACTATTCTTATGCAAATTGGTATGCAAGAATTGGACTATTTTGGAGCACCTGGGATGGATCTACTAGTTGTTGGAATCATTTAATCCAAAACGAACTCGGAATAAATGCAAATTTTTGCACCAAAGATGACTTTATCCACATTGCAAATGATTACAGTTTTAAAGAAATGCCAGTGTATCCACTTCCGGGATCCATTTCATTTTATGATGACATACTAGTTGTTAAAGTATCTGATATAACTAATATGCAGTATTGACGTCTATGGGGAAAATATTATGAAAATATCATTAATTGTTCCATGCTACAATGAGCAAGATGCTCTTCCGATGTTTTATAATGAAGTAATAAAAACTGTCGAAAATTCGAATTACCAATATGAACTTATATTCGTAAATGATGGTTCAAAAGATAATACATTAGATCTACTAAAAGATTTTGCATCACAAAATAAAAATGTTACATATATTTAATTTTCACGAAATTTTGGAAAAGAAGCTGCCATGTACGCAGGATTTTGTAATGCTAACGGCGACTATGTTGCCGTTATGGATGCAGATATGCAAGATCCTCCTTCCCTGTTACCAGACATGATTAAAATAATAGAAACTGGCGAATATGACAGTGTGGCAACCCGTAGAGTTAGCCGCGACGGTGAACCTCCTATCCGTTCCTGGTTTGCACGAAAATTTTACAAACTTATTAATAAAATTTCAGATGCAGATATTGTGGATGGTGCTAGAGATTTTCGTTTAATGAAGCGCGAAATGGTAGATGCAATCGTATCCATGGAAGAACACAATCGTTTTTCTAAAGGAATTTTCGGTTGGATCGGATTTAAGACCTATTGGATGCCATTTAAAAACGTGGAACGCGTTGCTGGTGAAACAAAATGGAATTTCTGGAAACTTTTCAAATATGCAATTGACGGAATTATTAATTTTTCGGAAACTCCGCTCAGTATTGCCTCATGGGCTGGAATCGGAATGACATTTATAGCTTTTATTATGATGGCCATAATTATTATACGGCGTTTATGTTTCGGGGATCCAGTTGCTGGTTGGGCTTCTACCATGTGTGTTATCATTTTTATCGGGGCCATTCAATTATTTAGCATTGGCATTATGGGGCAATATCTTGCAAAAACGTATAATGAAGTAAAACATAGACCTCATTATATTATCTCAGAAAGCAATAAACCCGTTAAGAAAATCGAATAAATTATCATAGTGTCTGTTCCTAGGAGTTCAAAGTAACACGAATGAAAAAATATATATTAAAAAAATATCAAGAACCCATATTATATCTTTTCTTTGGTGTTTGCACGACTTTTGTAAATATTACTATTTATTATTTATGCGCACATATTTTCTACTTATCCGCTATTATAAGCACCTGTTGGGCATGGATCTTGTCAGTGATATTTGCCTATGTAACCAATAAATGGTGGGTCTTTAAGAGTAGTAGTCTGCATCCGCGGGCAATCATCCAGGAATTTTTATCATTTGCGAGTTGTAGATTATTCACCGGGGTCTGTGATCTGTTTATCATGTTCATATTCGTGGATTGCCTGTCCGTGAACGATCTTTTCATTAAGATCGCATCAAATGTGCTTGTTGTAATTTTAAACTATATATTCAGCAAACTGATTATTTTCAAGAAAAAATAATTTCTGCAGTTATATAGTATTTGTTACGTGTTAGGAAGGAATTCGAAATGAAAAATATTACATTAGTCATCATGGCCGCCGGAATCGGCAGCCGTTTTGGCAGAGGAATCAAACAGTTGGAACCAGTTGGCCCAAACGGTGAGATCATCATGGATTACTCAATCCATGATGCACTGGAGGCAGGCTGCAATAAAGTTGTTTTTATCATCCGCAAAGACATTGAAAAAGATTTTAAAGAAATCATCGGAAAGCGGATCGAGAAGATCATTCCCGTAGAATATGCTTACCAGTCTGTGGATGAGCTTCCTGCCGGACATAAAAATGTCTGGGCAAGAACAAAACCATGGGGAACCGGACAGGCTGTTCTCTGCGCAAAGAATGTAATAAAAGATCCATTTATCGTTATCAACGCTGACGATTATTATGGGAAAGAGGCATTTAAAAAACTTTACCAATATATGACAACCAAGATGGATCCTGATCGTTCCGTCTATGATATCTGCATGGCGGGATTTATTCTTAAAAATACATTGAGTGAAAACGGCGGTGTTACCCGCGGCATCTGCACTGTAGATCAGAATGATTATCTGCAGCGTGTCACTGAGACCTATGAGATCCAGAAACAAAATGGTGTTCTCACAGCCTGCAATGA
>Ga0129313_1001661_pt1 | contig 13512 bp, 16 predicted proteins | sample O1105metagenome_FD_94436 | JGI IMG/M metagenome (GOLD analysis project Ga0129313, IMG submission 94436) | Orangutan group fecal microbial communities from fecal samples from Wisconsin, USA - O1105 metagenome | ecosystem: Host-associated > Mammals > Digestive system > Large intestine > Fecal... | reverse complement strand
TACTTGGATAATACAACTATTAACAAGCAAAGGAGACACTATGACACTATTTTCAAAGGAACTACAGATGTTGGATGAGAATACCGTACAGTACATGATCGATGATATGCAGGATAAAATTGATGAGCAGGCTGTAACTATCGATGAACTACAATCCTCTAATCAGGAACAGGCTTCCACTATCAATGAATTATTACAGAAACTACAGAAACTGGAGGTTTGGTTATTTATTATCTCAAATTGCATATCACTACGCCTAACACTGTATCGCTCATAATTTATAAATGCTTTTCCATTAAATCAAAACGTCCTTTTCTCCATTCAGCAAATCCACGAACCTCATACCCATTATTACGATATAATCTTTGTGCATAAGGATTTTTCGTAAAGACATCAAGATGGATTGAATCATAACCCTTATTTTTTACTTGTAATTCAATTTCCGTTAATACCTTCCTTCCAATACCTCTATTTTGGAAACTGGGAGAAACACAAAACCTATGGAGAACTAATGAAGTTTCACTCGGATATTTCCATTCAGCATAATTATACGCTTCATCAGCTTCAGCACTTATTACATATAAAGCAATTATTTTTTCATTTTCCTCTGCAACATATAAATTCCCTTTTTTAATATCATCTTCAAAATCCTTTACAGTTGGATATATCTCGTCCCACTGATATATATTATGTTTTTCCATTTCTTTGATTGCTTCTTGAATCAAGGCAGTAATCGATTCAATATCTTCAAATCTTCCTAATCTATATCTTATGTCATCTATAATGTCTGAATCTGTGTTTTTCCTTGATTGAAGTATATCTATCATTTCTATAATATCTCCGCTTTTAGTTCATGAATTAGGATTTACCAAATCGATAAATTTCAATTGTGTAAATACATATTACATTATAACACAATATGAACGGACTGTGTGAACTGATTGAATGAATATCATATATGCAGATGTGGATTGATGCAGAGGACAGTTTAGAATTATGATGATTTATAGGCGGATTGAATCCCACATGCGTGAATTATACGATATTGATATTTCTGACAGCACAATCAGCAGGATCACAGATAAAATCCTGCCTATTGTAAAAGAATGGCAGGAACGCCCTCTGGAAGAAGTGTATGCCGTAGTATTTATGGATGCAATCCACTATCATGTCCGCAGCGAAGGACGTATTGTAAAACGTGCGGTTTACATTGCTCTTGGTATCGACATGAATGGAAAAAAGATGTTCTTGGAATGTATGTTGGAGAAACGAAAGCGCAAAGTTCTGGCTTTCTATCATGAATGGATTAAAAAACAGAGGCGTTGAGGATATCCTGATTGCATGCGTTGATGGTTTAAATGGATTTCCACAGGCAATCGAGGCTGTTTATCCAAAAACAGAGATTCAGCAGTGTATCATACACCAGATCCGCAATTCAACGAAGTTTGTCTCCTACAAAGACATCAAAAAACTGATGGCTGATCTGAAGCTTGTATATGCGGCTCCGACGGAAGAAACCGCTTTAAATGAACTGGAACTGTTCAAGGATAAATGGGATTCCAAGTATCCAAAAATCTATAAATCCTGGCATGATAACTGGGCAACCCTGTCCACTTATTTCAAATATCCGGAGGCAGTAAGACGCCTGATTTATACCACAAATGCCATTGAAGGATTCAACCGCCTGCTCAGGAAAGTGACCAAAAGCAAAACGGTTTTTCCGTCGGATGACAGCCTTTTGAAAATGCTGTATCTGGCAACCATGGATATCACGAAAAAATGGACCGGTCACCGGCAGGATTGGGGGCAGATCCGTTCCCAGCTGGAAATCTATTTTTGAAGAACGTCTGACTGGACGGGACCTGTAAAACAGTCAGTTTTAGGCAGGTCTTATTGACATGCCCAAAAACTCCTGTATAATGCAGATATGGGCAGAATCCGAAAGAGCGGCTCTGCCCATTTGTATCTATTCACAAATCTTATATCAGTTTTTAACGTTTACACAAAACTTGAAACGGTCTCAAACTCTGTCTCGTTGCCTTTCTTCTACTCTTCAATTAATTCACGATATACATCCCGCTTACTGATTCCCCGGTCGGCCGCCACCTGTTTCATTGCCGCTTTCTTATCCATTCCCTGACTCAGATAATGCTCTACATGCTCCGGAATGCTAACTGTTTCCCACTGCTTTCGCTCTTCTTCCTCCAGCGACTGAAAACTAACACCCTCCATTACCAGCACACATTCTCCTTTTGGTTCCTGTTCTGTATAATACTGTATCGCCGCCTGTACAGTCGTCTGGTAGACTGTTTCATGCTTTTTTGTCAGTTCACGACATACTGTCAACCGCCGGTCTCCCACTGTATCCAGTAGTTCCTGCAGTGTGCGTACCAGCCGGTGCGGTGCTTCATATAGTATAATCGTTCTTGTTTCTGTCTTCAGTTCTTCCAGCACCTTACTCCGTTCCTTTTTATCGGTTGGCAGAAACGCCTCAAAACAGAACCGACGTGTTGGCAGCCCACTGATAACCAATGCATTTATGCAGGCACAGGCTCCCGGTAAGGACGTCACCGTTATCCCTGCCTCATGACACTGCCGCACCAGTTCCTCTCCCGGATCCGATATACCCGGTGTACCTGCATCTGTTATAACCGCTATATTCTTTCCCTCCAGCAGATATCCTACCAACACTCTGGCCTTGTCATATTTATTATATTCATGATAACTGGTCATTGGTGTATGAATATCAAAGTGATTCAACAGCTTAATACTATTTCTTGTATCCTCTGCCGCAATCAGATCTACCTCCTGTAAAATCCGAATTGCTCGATAGGTCATATCCTCCAGATTTCCGATCGGTGTTGCACACAGATATAATGTTCCTGCCATATGCTTACTCCTCTTCTTTATTGCTCATAGATCCGTTTTACTTCATCCGTATATACATTCTTTTCCCTGTACACAATCAAAGGCGGCTCAATCTTTATCCGTGAGCGTCCGCCCCTGACTGCCTCTATCATAACCATCCCCGGTTCTTTATCCACATAGGACTGAATCAGGCGCATACGCTTTGGCTCCATTTTATACTTCATCAATACACTAAATATCTCCGCCAGCCGAAATGGCTTATGAATCATAAAGAAGCTGCCGCCGGGCTTTACCAGATAGGCTGCTGCCCTTATCACATCCTCCAGATTACACAAGATCTCATGTCGTGCAATGTTTTTCGGTTCATATGCATTTTCCAGACCATGCTGATTCGTCATATAGGGTGGATTCGAAGTAATTACATCAAAAGAAGCTGCAGGAAATAAACCTGCGGCTTCCTTAATATCACCCTGTTGAATTGTAATACGGTCTGTCAATCCATTAAACCGCACACTCCGGTCTGCCATCTCAGCACTTTCCTGCTGAATCTCCAAACCGGTTATATGAGCCGCTCCGGTCTTTGCAGCTAACAGAATCGGAATAATTCCTGTACCGGTACCCAGATCCAACACCCGTCCACCGGTCTTTACCTTCGTAAACTCTGACAAAAATACAGCATCCACTCCAAAACAGAAACGTTTCGGATCCTGAATAATAAAATATCCCTTGCACTGCAGATCATCCAACCGCTCTTCACGATGTACAAGATCCATGTTTCCTCTCTCTGTTCTGCATTCTTCCATCTGCTGCCTACACTCCTTACACTGTATGCTTTCTAGTCATCCAGTTTGGACTTTCCTTCCTTCTTCTCCTGCTTTTCCAGTTCTTCCAGTTCTTTCAGTTCCTCAGCACTGACCTTATTTTTATCCCTGTGACGCTTCGGTTTAAACCGGAGTTCATCTACCTTAAACTCCATTATCTCCTTTTCACCCGCATCATTCGTCACCAGCACCTTGACATTCTGACGTAAAACATTCGTACCTGTTACTTCACCCTTTTGACCACTCGGCAGCTTCACATAATCTCCTATATTCGGCATCCGGTCATTCAGGTACTCATAGGTTGCCTCCTCATGATTCAGACAACACATTAATCTTCCACATACTCCGGATATCTTTGACGGATTCAAAGACAAACTCTGCTCCTTTGCCATTTTAATGGATACCGGTGCAAAATCTGACAGATAACTATGGCAGCACAACTCTCTTCCACAGATACCGATACCACCCATGATCTTCGTCTCATCCCGAACCCCGATCTGCCGCAGCTCAATTCTTGTCCGGAACACAGACGCCAGATCCTTTACCAGTTCCCGGAAGTCGATTCGTCCATCCGCTGTAAAATAGAATAATACCTTATTATTATCAAATGTATACTCCGCTTCAATCAGTTTCATATCCAGCTTATGCTTTGCAATCTTATCCAGACAGATTTGAAATGCTTCCTTACACTTTTCCTTATTCCGCTTGTCCTTCTGAGCATCTGCCTCAGTTGCTTTTCTTATAATGGGCTTCAATGGCGCGGACATCTTTTTTTCATCAATGGTCCGTCTTCCATAGACCACCTTGCCATATTCCATGCCTCTGGCAGTCTCTACTATAACATTATCGCCTGCCTCGATCTCGATATCCAGTGGATTAAAGAAATAAATCTTACCTGTTTCCCGAAATCTAACTCCGATTACTTCTATCATTCTGATTCTCCTTTATGGTCAATAACAGCAGTTCCATGGCTATATCAAAGTTTACATTTGCTTCCAGCCGAACCTTTACTTTATCCAGTGCTTCCAGAACATTTTCAATTCCCTCATAGGAAATATAATTTGCCTGCTGCTTTAGTGTACTATATTCTTCCTTAAATAACAACTTATCCGGAGAACCGGATACCTTTAACATCAGGATGTCCCGATACCACATCATCATCAGATCAATATAATCATAGATATCCAGCTTATACTTCGACATCTTCTTTACCGCATCGATCAACTCATATACTTCCATGTGGTTAATATTCTTCAGAATCTGAACACAGTCCTGCTTGATTTCATTATATTCCTCCGATGTAGCCAAACGTACAGCCTTTCCCAGATTACCAAAGGCAAATCCCACACAGAACTTCGCCTTTGCGGCCGGCACACCCATTCCGGACAAATATTCCATCATATCCAGTTCTCCGACCGGTTTCAGATTCAATGTAATGCATCTGGATATAATCGTTGGCAGCATCTTATCTATATTATTGGTCAGTAACATAAACACTGCATATTCCGGCGGTTCTTCAATCGTCTTTAACAGAGCATTCTGGGCCTGTGGATTCATCAGCTCTGCTTCGGGAATAATGTACACCTTATACCGACTGCTATATGGTCGTACTATAATATCCTTATTCACCTGTTCCCGGATATCATCTACAGAGATCACCGTTGGTTTCTCATGTGTCACCCATATAATATCCGGCTGATTGCCGCTATCGCACTGCACACAGGAACGACACGTTCCGCAAGGATCCGTACCACCCGCTTCACACTCCAGTGTCTTAGCAAACAGTCCGGCCAGCATTTTTTTCCCGGTTCCTTTTTCTCCATGGATCAGGTATGCATGGGCCACTTTCCCCTGCTCAATACTGCTTCTAAAATGTCCGATTATACTTTCATGTCCTACTACATCCTTAAATGTTGCCATGCAAAACACCCTCTTTAAGTCAAAATATCAATCAACATGCCACGAATATCATCTATCAATCTCAGAATCTCCAGATGATCCTTCTCTTCCTCCATCAAGGCACCTGCCAGCTTATCCAGATCCTCATCAATCAAATGTATAATGCCATATACCCGATGTCTTCCTCGTCGATCGAGAAAGTTTTCTCTGGAAAACGAATACGACCTGGCGGTTACTTCATTCATAAATTCCTTAATCTTTGCCCGATAACGCTTCATATCCCGGATATCTTTATGTCTGGCGATTCTCTGTCCTTCCAGTTCAATCTCCTTCATCAGGCCTTCCATCTTCGCCTGAAGCTCACTCTCCTGAATATGACTGACCAGAGTAAACTTAAAGTCATCATTTCCGGTGTTTTTTACTGCTTCTGAAGCATCCACCTGAGTTAGCTGTGATATTGCGTCTAACTGCTTAATATCCATTTACTCCGACCTCCCCTATACTATTATTATCGACCGATTCCCTCTGATTCAACAGATATCTTCTGATATAACCGATTCCACCGCTCTACACAGTCCTCAACAGACACGCTTGTATCTATAAAATGCACCTGCGGCAGCTGCTTTAACCGTTCTTCCGAAAAGTCCTCCTGATCAGCCAGAAACCGCCGACATACCTCTGCATAATTCGGCACTGCCTGCAAGGACTCTCTTTGTATACAACGTTCCAGCCGCTCTCTATCCGGAATATACAGATATACTACCTGAACCACCGCCGGATCATAATGCTCCAGCATAGCCTCTACTCCTTCCAGTGTTGTGATCAGGATATAATCTTTCCCTGCCTCCAACGGAAACTTCAGTGTAAAATAGCTCCAGATTCCCTGCGTTGTATGATAGCTTCTGAGTTCCAGAATCTGCTTTCGTTCCTCGTATTCCGCCAGCTGTACCTCATCTACAAAGTGATAATTCACACCTTCGACCTCATCGATTCTTCTGGGTCTCGTTGTACAGGGAATCACCGGTATCAGATCCGGCCTTTGCTGCTCCAGAATCTTCTTATAGATGGTATCCTTTCCGGCACCACTTTTGCCTATTATACAGTATATCTTACTCAATGTATCTTCTCCACTCGTATATCCTATAGAACCTTGGATAAAAATTCCTGCAGCCGAGGATTCTGCGGATGTCCAAAGAACTCCTCCGGTGTATTCTCTTCCTTAATCTCTCCACCATCCATAAACATAACTCTGGTGGCTACTTCTCTGGCAAAGCCCATCTCATGGGTTACAATAACCATCGTCATACCTTCGTCTGCCAGTTCCCGAATCAGCTCCAATACCTCTCCTACCATCTCCGGATCCAATGCCGATGTCGGTTCATCAAACAGTAACGCCTCCGGATTCATAACCAGAGAACGGACAATTGCGATTCTCTGCTTCTGTCCACCGGATAACTTACTCGGATATTCATCCTTCTTATCATAAAGACCTATTCGATTTAATAACTCGGTTGCCTTGGCTGTTGCCTCTTCTAATGTCTGTAGCTTTAACGTAACCGGAGCCAAGGTCAGATTCTCCATAACGGTCAGATTATGAAACAGATTAAAATGCTGAAATACCATACCAACCCGCTGTCTCGCCAGATTTACATTTACCCGTTTTTCCTTCTCTATCTGCTTCAAAGTCTCCTTATACAGCTTTCCCTCATGCTTCTCGTTCAACAGGTCTTCCTGCCGAATCCGATGAAGCAGTTCCTGCTCCAGCTTCTCATCTGCCGTTCCGGTACTGCCTGCTTCTGCCAACAGCTTCTGATAAGTCTTTGATGCCTTCATAACCTCCGGATGAAGGTACGGATCTGCCGGTGTCAGAAGCTGGTCATCCAGCCATACCTCTCCATACGTAGGCTCCTCTAATAAATTCATACAGCGTAAGAGCGTACTCTTACCACTCCCGGAAGGTCCGATAATTACAACCTTTTCTCCCTTTTGTATCTCACTGCTTACACCCTTTAATACATGTAAGTCTCCAAAGTTCTTATACACATTTCTAACGCTTATCACTTGCTCGCAGCCCCCTTTCCATCATCTTTAACGCAAAGGTTATAATCAGGATAATTCCTATATAAATAACTGCCATAACAAGGAATGGCATCATATACTCGTAGTTTCCGGATCCAATCGTCCGAAATGCTTTATATAGATCCACAACACCGATAAAGCTGACAACCGATGTCTCCTTTATCAAAGATATCAGTTCATTTCCCAGTGTCGGCAGAATATTCTTCACTGCCTGTGGAATAATAATCTTCTGCATCGTTGTACCATATCCCAGACCCATGGCACGACCGGCTTCCATCTGCCCGATATCTACAGACAAAATACCGGATCTCATAATTTCAGATACATAGGCTCCGCTATTCAAGCCCATAATGATAATTGCAACTGCTACAGACGGCAGATTCCATCCAAACAATGGTAACAGTACAAAGTATCCCAGCAATAACTGAACAACAATTGGTGTTCCCCGGAAAAAGGCTACATAAATACTGCAAATCCGTCTTAATATATCCAGTACCTTTCCTTTTCTCGGCTGTACCTCGATAGCCGCTATAATAGTACCGATGATAATACCTAAAACCAGTGCTACCAATGCTATAATCAAAGTATTAATCAGTCCTGTTACGACTTCTTTATAACCACCCTTATTCAAAAAGGTGTCTATAAACATATTCCATTTAGTTGAAAGCGATTGAATTGTCATAATTTTCCCTCGTGTATAATATGAGAAGAAACCTGTCGTTCAGGACAGGTTTCCTCTTTTATCACTGCATTAGTTTGCTGCATTTACCTTCTTAACAATCATATTAGCCGGAGCCTGATCAATCATAACATAATCAATATTACCGGATAACATATCATTTACTGCCAGAGAACCTGATGTATAACCAACCCAGCTCATATTCTCGATTCCGTCAAATCCCCAGTCAGCATCGCCCTTTACATAGAACTCTGCCGTTGTTCCGGTCTGACCACCGATCTTTCCTGCATCATGCTTAGAAAGAACATCCAGTACATCATCTGCTGTCTGACACTCATCAAAGCTTGTATCACTCTCCGGAACGATCAGAACCTGAGACGCTGTATAATAAGAATCTGTAAAGTTTACACTTTCCTTTCTGGTTTCATTAATGGTTAAACCGGCAATTGCCATATCCGCCTTACCGGTATCTACATACGTACATACTGCTTCAAAGTCCACATCCAGAATCACCAGTTCCTTATTCAGATAATCCGCCAATCCCTGTGCCAGCTCCATATCAATACCATAGAAGGTATCACCTTCCTTATATTCAAACGGAGAGAACTCTGCATTGGTTGCTACCACTAACTGATCCTTAGAATCATCTTCCTTTGCGGAAGTAACACCCTGTGGCGTACCATCCCCAAAATAATTCTCACAGATCTTATCCAGTGTTCCATCTTCCTTAATCTGTGTAATATACTCATTTGCCTGACTCAGCAGTTCTTCGTTGTTCTTATCTACACCAAATGCATACTGCTCATCTGTCAAAGAAATATCAATCGTCTTAACAACTCCATTCCCTGAAGCACCTGTATTACCACAACCGGACAATCCAACTGCCATCGCTGCTATCATGCCAATAGCCGCTAATTTAGCACCTAATTTCTTCATAATCCTATCAACCTCATTTCCCTGTATTTTCTTCCTTATTACTTTGATTACTAACGAATCTTACACTATTTTTATATGTTTTGTCAATGGTTACACCATTTCCTCACAATATTATGCATTATAGGAAGAATCTACAACTTCAATCGGCTCTTTTGAAGAAGCAACCAGCAACAGAATGGATGTTACAAACGGTACCAGGAATAAACAGATAATACTTCCGATTGCATACCCCTGTACACTTGACTCCGGAAGAAAGATCTCATACAGATCCTTATAGGCCGGATACAAAATAAATATCATACCTACCGTCATGGCAACCGGTACCAGCGGTGCCAGTAATGTTCCGATAATTGGAATAATTCCTAAAATACTGGTTACGATACCACCACCGAATGATAATGCAATATAGATCCAAAATGCATTTGTACGATTCTGTATCGTCTTCTTAAACGCCAGCACTTCCAGTCCCTTCTTTGGCATATCGAACAGCAGCCAGTACTGTGCAATCGGAATCCATGCCAGCCATGAATACTTATGGTTCAATTTCTTTGCCATCCGGTACAACCCAATACAGTTCAAAACATATACAAGAATAGACACTGCAAATGCGATTGTAAAAATAGTAACAAGAATTCCCAGTATCGCGGTTGACGAAAACAATGTTGCTAAATCAGAATTGCTCATAATAAATAATCCTTCCTTCTTACTTTTTTATTCTTGATAGATTCATAAATATATCATATATACTTATAGTTATCATGGTATCACAGCCCACAAAAACATGCAATAAACAAATCGTTTCGAATTCCTTACAGTGTCAACACCTGAATTTTCATGTCATTGCCCTCTATACCATATACGGTCAGCCCTGTTTCTATGCATGCCCTCAGATAATTTACCTGTTGTTCTCCTATAGACTCTCCCGGAACCAATGTCGGGATTCCGGGTGGATATACTGTCACATACTCTCCTGCGATTCGTCCTACTGCCTGATCCAGCCTCACTGTCTCTGTATTCTCATTCCAGGCAACGCCCGGCACCATATTTATTTTTCCGCTCAGCACCGGCATATTCTGTATATATGGAAGCTTCACATGCTCCTCAATGCCGGACTCTACCTTCCGCAGTGCCTGATCCAGCCTCTGATAACCGTCCTCTGTATCTGCACAACTGGTCATCGCTAATACATAATGAAGAGACGCCATTTCCACAATCAGTCCATCCTCTGCTTCTAACTGCTCTGCCACCTTCTGTCCGGTCAACCCGGTCTGTACCGGCACACAAAACACCAGCTTTGACCGGTCATAGTCATATCCTCCGGCAGTCTGTACTTCCTCTCGTGTCAGCAAATGAATCCATCGAAGTGCTTTCCACGCTTCCCGATATCTGAGCAACCGATCCTCTGATTCCTTCCTCTGTACCTCTGTTCGCTCTGCCATAGCCGCAATTACATCTTCCATATTTGCGACCAGAAGATAAGAGGGCGAAGTCGTCTGATAAACGCGCAAATACCGTTCTACCCGATAGCGTATCCTTTCCGGATTCGCTACTGTTTTACCTATGTGCAGAATCGCACACTGATTATAACATGGTAGTGTCTTATGTAAGCTTTCTATCACCAGATCCGCCCCACACCTAGTCGCAGTCTGTGGAAAAATCGATCCAAACTCCATGTGTGCACCATGTGCCTCATCCACGATAAGATAAGCTCCTGTCTGATGAACAATCCGGCTGATTTCTTCTATATCTGAAACAATTCCCTCATAGGTCGGAGACGGAAGAATCACTGCCTTTGCCTCCGGGTATCTGCCTAGTGCTTCCTTTACCTCCAGGCTGCGAATACTTCCACAGATTCCATACTCTTCCATCACATCCGGATACACATATACCGGATTCAGTTCAAGCAATGCTACAGCATGATAAACAGACTTATGGCAGTTTCTCGCCAGTATCAGTGTATCCCCCCTTTTGCAAACAGCAGAAATTGCCGCTAATATCCCACAACTACTGCCATTAATCAAATAGTACGAACAGTAACTACCATATACAGCCGCCAACTGCTCCATCGACTGTTTTAATGTTCCTTCCGGTTCATTCAGATTATCCAGCCCCGGAACCTCCGTTACATCATACATATAATCCAATTCCAAACTATTTACCTGTTCCCGCATAGCCGGCTGCCGTTTATGCCCGGGCATATGCCATGGATAGTAATCTTTTCCACAATATTCACGTAATGTATCGTTGAATATTCGTTTCATATCGCTCCTATGATTCCTTTCCGCTAAAATCTATTTCGCTGTCCTTTTGCATCCGGCATTTCGTTCCCAAAATACTCCATCCGCATATCCCTGAATCGCCTTTTCTTCCTCTGCCATCTCCAACCGTTGTTCTGCCCATATACAGTACTGTTCATTTTGTTCAATTCCTAAATAGTGTCGTCCCAGCTTCTTTGCAGTTACACTCGTTGTTCCCGATCCCAGAAATGGATCAAACACGATATCCCCCGGATTAGAACTTGCCAATATTAGTTTTGCTATTAATTTCTCCGGTTTCTGTGTCGGATGTGCCGTATTTTCCGGCATAGACCAGAACGGTATCGTAATATCATCCCAAAAGTTTGATGGACAGGTATCTCGATAGTTTCCATCCTTTGTCTCTTCCCAGTCCTTTGGTTCACCATCCACACGATATGGTGCAATCACCCTTCTTCTTATCTTTACCGCATCCAAATTAAATGTATATGCTTTTCCGTTTGTTGCAAACCAGATATCTTCCATTCCGTTTTTCCAGTTTGTCTTCGCCCCCCGGCCTTTTTCTCTCTGCCATGTAATACGATTTCTGACTGTAAAATATTCCGGTAAAATTCTTCCGATAATCAAACTGGTCTGCCAGTCACAGCATACATAGACGGAACCATTCTTCTTTAATAATGGAGCTGTCAAATCCAACCACCGCCGGGTGTACTGCTCATAATCAGTCTCTCTCTTTTTTGCAAAAGTATTTCCATGAAATTCTTTTGTCAAATTATAGGGCGGATCCACAATCATCAAGTCCACACTTTCCTTTGGCAGCCATACCGTCACATCCTCCATAGTTCCCTGCAGCGTATGATCCAGCACCTGTGTAATATCCGTTATCGGCTCTGATATGTGTAAACACCGATCCAGATATCTGCCCCCTTCTGATAAAGTTGTATCTATTGTTTGATTTCTTCCGGCCTTTTTTTCTGTCATAACAAACCTTTCTTTGGTCATTTTTATTATTTTTGATTTTAAAAAAACAGAGATAATCACTTTCTTAGCAGTAATTATCTCTGTCAATGCCCAGAACCGGAATCGAACCAGTGACACGAGGATTTTCAGTCCTCTGCTCTACCAACTGAGCTATCTGGGCTTATGAAGTAGCGGGAACAGGATTTGAACCTATGACCTCCGGGTTATGAGCCCGGCGAGCTTCCAGACTGCTCCATCCCGCGTAATTTATTTTATATCTATGAAATGGATGGAGGTGGATTCGAACCACCGAAGCAAGTTGCAGCAGATTTACAGTCTGTCCCCTTTGGCCACTCGGGAATCCATCCATTTTATTATTAACTGCAAATGATAGAATCATTCACAGAAAGCCGATAAACGGACTCGAACCGTTAACCTGCTGATTACAAATCAGCTGCTCTGCCAATTGAGCCATATCGGCACAAAAAATGGGACCTACAGGGCTCGAACCTGTGACCCTCTGCTTGTAAGGCAGATGCTCTCCCAGCTGAGCTAAGATCCCATAATATAATTGTGTAAATGCTTATCACATTACAAACGACCCAGAAGGGACTCGAACCCTCGACCTTCGCCGTGACAGGGCGACGCTCTAACCAACTGAGCCACTGGGCCTTTTATTAAAAGTACATCACATGCACTCATGCATGATTCATCATGCTTCATCTCGTCTTCACTACGTTCCGACTCGATGTATGACATTCGTCATATATTCGTTCTGTCTTCCGGATATTTGAATGCAAGCATTCATATCCGTCTGCCATCACTCATGCATGATTCATTGTACCTTCAAAACATCATACAAAAAGTTAACTCTCTAATCAAACCCTCAAATCCGGTCACTTCGATTCCGCTTCGCTTCATCTCAGTGTCCATTTGCAAGCAAATGTCCACTCGTCTGTGAATCCATGCCTTGGCAGATACATCTGCCTGTCATTCCTTCACAGCCTTGTGACCG
>Ga0129313_1001660_pt1 | contig 13513 bp, 9 predicted proteins | sample O1105metagenome_FD_94436 | JGI IMG/M metagenome (GOLD analysis project Ga0129313, IMG submission 94436) | Orangutan group fecal microbial communities from fecal samples from Wisconsin, USA - O1105 metagenome | ecosystem: Host-associated > Mammals > Digestive system > Large intestine > Fecal... | reverse complement strand
TTCTCTCTTCCAAGCAGAAGTAAGAGCTCCTTTTCCTGCTACAAATTTAAAGGTATCTCCTAGAATTAATTTTTTAAGTGAAGTACCAAAAAACATATCAGTCATATCTGTTACGTTGCTGGTGTCAAAGTTGCTTACATCTAGACTTGTTACGCTACCCATACCTTTAAACATATAACCCATAGTTGTTACGTTACTGGTATCAAAGTTGCTTACATCTAAACCTGTTACACTGCTCATACCATAAAACATATAACTCATAGTTGTTACGTTACTGGTATCAAAGCTACTTACATCTAAACTTGTTACACTGCTCATACCAAAAAACATATAACTCATATCTGTTACGTTGCTGGTATCCAGTTGACTTAACCCTTCGATTTCAGTTACATTCGTAAGATCCTTACCAACGGTACTTGTACTAAATAAGTAGTTTGAATTTTCTGGAGCAACTACTTTCCCAGCCAAGACAATTTTTTTGATGGCTTTATTATCTACTTTATTGCTGCTCCATGGCGATTCTTTATAGCCACTTAACTCACCTGCTCCGATTGTTAACGTTCCTGTATCTTTATCAAACATATACGGACTAGTTCCCCACGTGTCTGTTTCAACGGAAACATACGTGCCAGCAGTCAGATCACCGGTGCCATAGTTTTTCATGAAATCTTCTGCTGAATAAAACGTCCCTTTGCCATCTTCTCTCTTCCAAGCAGAAGTAAGACTTGCGTTTGCTTCTACAAATTTAAATGTATCTCCTAGAGTTAATTTCTTAAGTGGAGCATCAGCAAACATATAAGACATAAATGTTACTTTGCTAGTGTCAAAATTGCTTACATCTAGACTTGTTACGCTGCTCATACCATAAAACATAGAACGCATATCTGTTACGTTACTGGTATCAAAGCCACTTACATCTAGACTTGTTATGCTACTCATATCTTTAAACATTTTCCACATATCTGTTACGTTACTGGTATCCAGTTGACTTAACCCTTCGATTTCAGTTACATTCGTAAGTTTTTCAGCAGGGGTATTTCCACTAAATAATAACCTAGAATTTTTTGGAGCAACTACTTTTCCAGACAAGACAATTTTCTTGATTGCTTCAGCATCTACGTTTTTATTTTCGGACCATGGGGATTCTGTATATCCACTTAACTCACCTGCTCCGATTGTCAATACTCCTGTGTTTTCATCAAAAGTATACGGACTGGTACCCCACGTGCCTGTTATCTCGGAGGCAGCTACCACGTTCGCTTTTTTCGCTACTTTTGGCGCTTCAGCTGTTGGATTAGTTGCATCCCCTTCACTTTCGGCAGTCGGTGCTGTTGCTTGCTCTTGTTCTGTTGCTTGGTCTTGGGTGTCATCCGTTGTTTCATCGGTTGTTGCTAACGAATCACTAGCTGTAGTGGTTGAATCCGTTGGGTTTACTAACGGATCTGTGACGTTTTGTATCGTTTGATCGATGACTTCTTTTGCTTCATTCGCCTGTGTTTGTTCAGTAGCAGTTTCAGCTGTTGGTGTCAAAGTATCCGCTAATGCCATCGTTGGTGCAATCCCAGTATTTCCCATCACCCCAGCCACCGCAAACATCGTTAATAGCTGTTTTTTACGTTTTGCTGTTAATTTTTTTTTTACTCATATTTACTCCTTTTTTGCTCTTATTTTTGATCATTATTTTCTCGTCAATACCACTTCATCAGCTTTAGGTGTTTCCCCTGTTTTCAATTGATGTCTCTTTCCAATGTCCATTTTGTTACCGAAGCTGACAAAATCGTATGGATCATCTCCCCTGCAACATTTATTTTACTTGTTCTAATTAAGCATAAACGCTCAATATTCCCAATTAATATTCTTGAATTTTGATCGTTTACCATAACGTTTATATATATTTCTTTCATTGATTGAGGAAATCAATCAAGCTTCTTCTACTACTTATCATCTGAAGAAATATTTCACCTACATATTACGCTTTATGTAAAGGTTAATGGGTAAAAGAAAAAGAGAGTGAGACAATAGTCAGAAAAAAATCTGATTATTGCCCCGCTCTCTTTTTTATTACATTTTTAAAGCTACTTTCAAATGTTGTTTGCTATAATTAAAAAAAGGTCTTTAAGGAGAACTAAATAATGCTTTTAATTAAATTTATGTTTACTTTAATATATTATGGTAGTTTTATTTATACAGTCTACAAAGTCAGGCAGATCCAACAGGAGTATTCAGATATCATGGCTCTATATAAACAAGAAAGAGAGCGTACTTTTCCAAACCTAACTGAACAAGAACAAAAGAAACGAAAAAAAGCAATCTCACAATATTATGAAAAAAAGGATCCTTCTTTTGCTCTAAAAAGAAAATTTTCATTTATCATTTATGTTATTGTCTTTTTTATTTTGGAACGTGTTATTCACTACTTTTTCCCTATTGAAGACGTTCCTAAAAATTTGAATTATATAATTCCCTATTTGGGAATAGCCCTTACCATCAGTGCTGTTACAGGTTTTTACTTAATTAAATCCAAAAAAAGGAACGCGAAATATTTAAACAGTATTTAATAGACCATCCCAAAAACGAATTACAATTTGTTTGGGTTTCAGAAAAACTTCAGGCAAGTTTTAGGCAAAATACAAATAAAAGATTTATAGTCCATCTTACACTAGGTATATTAATGATATTGTATCCTCTTTTTTCTTAGATGAGAGCATACATTAAATTGTTATTGCTTCCATCATATTCTTTGATTTGCGATACTCAATTTTATCATTACTCAATCGTTTTTTTCATGATTCTTTCTTCTTATCTCACATTTGTTTTTAGACAAAATAAAAACGACCTTAATCCAATAACTCATGGATTAAGCGTCGAATGTTTTACCACCAGCTGATGGTTCATTAAAAATACAATTTTCTTTCGAAATATCTCGTGTAAAATTTTATCTACAACCGATTCATCGTTTTTTTCAAAACAGTTGCTCATAAGGACATCAGTAATTTGTCAAACTCATGAAAATTTTTTATTACTTTAGAAACAAAGATCATGCTCAGTTACTATCGGCTCATCGTTTACCAATTTTTTGCTCTTGATCTTTTATTTACTGGATCAACAGGGCGATCGCTTGATAAGGCCTTAGGGTCAATTCCTCTTGAATAAGAGTATTGGCATAATTGCTGATAAGCGGTTGGGCACTAGCAAATTCTTCTGGGATCGTTATGGTCGTTTCATTTTCGTAAAAATTAGTTAAAACCAATAATTTTTGTCCGTCTAATTGTCTTAAATAACCGTATACTTGAGGATGATCGGGTTCATAAGCTTGATAGTCCCCTGATGCAATTACAGGATATTGTTTTCGCAATTGAATCAATTTTTTGTAGTATGCGAAAATCGATTGTTCAGATGTACGTTCTTGTTCTACATTGATGACCTCATGATTTGCTGCTAAACCTAACCAAGGTGTTCCTGTGGTAAAGCCAGCTGTTTCATCACTTGTCCATTGCATCGGTGTCCGAGCGTTATCTCTGGATTTCGCCTTGATTCGCCGAAAAGCTTCTTCTTCCGAGAATGATTGGTTCAGCATTTCTTGGTAAGCATTTAAACTTTCTACATCGACGTAATCATCGATATGCTGAAAGTCTGGATCGATCATCCCAATTTCTTCCCCCATATAAATATAAGGCGTCCCACGATTCAAATGGATCATCGTCGCTAACATTTTAGCCCCTTCTGTGCGGTATTTATCAATTGCTACAAAGCGGTTGAGGGCTCTTGGCTGGTCGTGGTTATTTAAGAACAACGCATTCCAGCCATTTCCTTTACTCATCGCTTCGCCCCATGTATGGAACAGACTTTTTAAAGCTTCAAAATCAAAAGGTGGCGTACTCCATTTGTTTCCATTTTCGTAATCAACCTTCAAATGATGAAAATTGAACACCATCGAAAGCTCATTCCGACTTGGTTCCGTATACAAAATACAATTTTCAATCGTCGTTGAACTCATTTCTCCAACTGTGATGATTTCTGGATCTTGACCAAAAGTTTCCCGATTTAATCGTTGAAGATACGTATGAGTAATCGGCTTGTCAGTATATTCTGCTTTTCCTTGGTTCTCTGCATTATTTTTGAGTTCTTCATCTTTCCCGATTACGTTGATCACATCAAAGCGAAAGCCTTTGACCCCTTTAGACATCCAAAAACGAACAACTTTGAACAACTCTGCTTGAACTGCTTCATTTCGCCAATTTAAATCTGCTTGTGTTTGATCATAGAGATGTAAATAATACTTACCCGTATCTCCAAAAGGCGCCCATGCATTACCACCAAATTTAGATACCCAATCGGTTGGCTCATCTCTTAGAATAAAAAAATCTTGGTAAAAACGATCGCCAGCTAAAGCTTTTTGAAACCATTCATGTTCTATTGAGACATGGTTTAAAACCATATCAAGCATAATCTCTATATTATAGCTCTTTGCTTGTGTGACTAGTTCTTCAAATTCTTCCATCGTTCCAAATAGTGGATCAATCGCTACATAATCAGAAATATCATAGCCATTATCTTTTTGTGGACTCGGATAAATAGGGTTCAACCAAATCATATCGACCCCTAGTTCATGCAGATAAGGTAATTTTTCTTTGATCCCTTTTAAATCGCCAATCCCGTCACCATTACTATCACGATAAGATTTAGGATAAATTTGATAAACTACTTTCTCATTAAACGACATCCTCATTCGCCTCCAATCAGCTATTATTCCAACTTATATATACAAGTTTACAAATCCTATTATAAAGGAAAAGGAAGCGTTTATCAAGGACAGAGCTAAGTCCTCTAATAGGAAGACCTCACCCATTATAAACTGTCGCACATCCAACAAATTGGCATAACAAAACCTACGTATTATTTTCCCTATACCAAATTTTCTTTTCATCAACCAGTTACTTAATAAAAAAACTTCTTGCAAAAGTCTACTCAACTTTTAGCAAGAAGCTTTTTTTATTCGTTTGATTTCAAAGCATCAATCATATTGATATTTTTCAGCTTGAAGTGGGTCGCTATCATAACGATAACTGTAAATTCAATAGTCAAAACAGCAGAAAGAGCATATGCTTTCCAAGTGATCACTAAGGGGAAGATCACCGTCTCCATTGAAGCCTGTTGTAAAATAAAGTCAGTTAGGACGTAGCCGATGCCAAATCCACCTACAATACCAACTAAAGTAAAAATAATATTCTCCCTCACAATATACATCGTTACTTCTTTATCAAAAAAGCCTAGTACTTTGATCGTTGATAATTCCCGCACTCGTTCAGAAATATTGATATTGGTTAAATTATACAACACGATAAACGCTAACAGCCCTGATAAAACGACAAAAATCACAACGATTGAATCGAGGTTCGCAAGTGATTCTTCTTGGGTTTCCATTTGTTTCGAAACAAATGATGTATTTGTTACTGCATTGGTTCCCAATAGCTTTTCTGACAAAGCATTCTCTTGTTTTTTAGACATTGGGTCAGCTTGAACTAAATAAGCATTTGTAGAAGCTTCGTTTCCTGATACTTTTTGATAATAGGCAGGGCTCATATAAACAAAGTTTCCTAAATAGTTTTGAGCAATGGCTTTCACCGTAACCGATAACTCTTTTTGGTCATCCGTGTACAATGAAAGGCGGTCTCCTTCAGATACATCAAACAGTTCGGCAGCTTTTTGTGTGAGGACGATTCCTGAATCATTCAACTCCATGTTACGTCCTTTTAATGAGATCAAGTGAATAAACGGTGATAGACCTTTTGACGTTTCCGGTATGATCATCGTTACGCTTTGAGTCGCTTGTCCTTGTTGCCGAAGCTCGATCGTTTGCATGTTTACTGCTAGCAAATCAGTAATTTTCGGATCGGATTCTAACTGTTCCTTTGCTTTTGTTTCACTGTTTTCTGTTTCTCCATCTAAAGTGACAATTGCTTGGTAATTCGTAATTGGGCCAAATTGTTTATCAGAAACAGAGCTTAAAGAGTCTTTCAATCCTACGCCTGCTACCATTAAACCAGCACAACCAGCAATCCCAACGATTGCCATAAACATTCTGGATTTATAACGGAACAGATTTCGATAACTGATTTTCTGATTAAAGCTTAATCTTGACCACAGTGGTGTGATATATTCCAATAATATTCTTTTGCCTGGTTTTGGCGCTTTGGGTTGTAATAAAGCTGCCGGTCTTTCTCTTAAATCTTTGAATAATACGATCATTGCTGCACCAAATGCAGCGATAAAAAACGCCACTGCCGCTTGTAAAATCGGAGACCAATCATAAAAAATGACTGCTGATCCGATATCATAGCGTTCATTCGATAGTTCAAAAATAATTCTTGGTAATAGATTGGTTCCTAAGACGGTTCCTAAAATAATTCCTAGACCAGAAGCTAAACTTGCATAAATAGCATATTTTTTTGCAATTTCAAATTTAGTATAGCCTAATGCTTTCAACGTACCGATTTCTCGTCGGTTTTCTTCGACCATCCGTGTCATCGTCGTAAAAGTGATCAATGCTGCAATAAAGAAGAAGAAAACAGGAAAAACATTAGCAATGGCTGCGATCCGTTCAGCTAAATCACCAAATTCTTGAAAACCCACATTATCTGAACGCTCTTGGAAACGATAGGTTGGTTTTTCCAAACGATTGATCTTTTCTTCATTTTCGGTAATTTGGGCCTGTGCATCATTCAGTTTTTCTTGTTGTTCAGCGACTTGCTTTTCTTGCTCAGCTAGCTGTGCTTCTTGCGTAGCTAGTTCATTAGTTGCTACTGTTCGTTGTACTTCAGGCAATTGTTCGATCATTGAACGTTGTTGCTCTAGTTGGGCTCTGGCAGCTGCCAATTGACTTTGTGCCAGACTAATTTGTTCTTGACCAGCACTCACCTTTTCTTTTTCTGGTTGTAAAGACTCCTTAGCTTGTTCCCTTAGTTCAGTTAAACGTGCAGCTGGTCGATCTTGAAAAAGTTTCTCCACGCTTTTTTGGTTTTGTGCCATTTTGTCCCGATATTCTTTACTATAAGTATCAAAGGATGAAACATTTTTAAACGTTAAGTAAATAACCGATTGAATGTCTGTGTTAAATTCTGTTTCAGGTAAATAAACAAAATAATCGATCGTGCCGTTCCCGACATTGGCAAAACCACGTTCTAAATTATTGATGAAAAGTGGCGATCGTACAAATCCAACAATTTGATAGTCTTTCTTTTTCACGTTGTCAGAATCGATCTTATACGTTTCGCCTATTTTATAGCCTAGACTTTTTGCTTTTTCATCTAGTACGAGTTCGTCTTTATTCTTTGGTAAATGCCCATCTACTACTTCTAAAAGGTTTTGTTTATTTGATTTTTTATAAGAAAAAACTTGCACAACTTCGTTTTTACTTGAGCTGGAATAATAAAATTGTTTTCCCGTTTCCAGTTGTGCATCAGGGATTTTTTCGGCTCTAGTTACGTCTTGTTCCGTTAAACCACCAGTTGAAATGATTTGTAAATCCGATAGATTGCCTTTTTCAACATAGTGATCCATCGTTTTTTGCATAACCGGCCCCGCCGTTTTAACGCCTACGAATAACAAGGTCCCTAGCAAAATGATCAATACAATGGCAATAAATCTGCCTTTCGATTGTTTGATTTCTCTAGCACTTGCTTTAAGATATGTTTTTGTTTTCATAGCCCCTCCTTACCACACAATCTCATCAATGGTTGAAGGATGATCGTTTGTTTCAATCGAACGGACTTTCGCATCGTTGATATGGATGACACGATCAGCAATCGGTGCTAAGGCAGAATTATGAGTAATGATCAACACCGTATTTCCATGTTCTCTACTCGCATTTTGTAATAACTTCAACACCTGTTTCCCTGTTTCAAAATCCAACGCACCTGTTGGTTCATCACATAGAAGTAATTTCGGGTTTTTTGCTAATGCTCGAGCAATGGAAACACGCTGCTGTTCTCCTCCTGAAAGCTGTGAAGGAAAATTGTCCAGCCGATGTGCCAGACCTACTTGTGTCAATACCTCCACTGGATCTAACGCATCTGGTGAAACTTCTGTTGCCAACTCGACATTTTCTTTTGCTGTTAAATTCGGTACCAAATTATAAAATTGAAATACAAATCCGACATCTGTTCGACGATAGGCGGTCAATTGTTTATCGTTGAACTGAGCGATGTCTGTCTGATCAATGATGATTTGCCCTTCATCTGGCTTATCCATCCCGCCTAATATATTAAGAACTGTTGACTTCCCTGCACCACTTGGACCAAGTATAATGACTAGTTCTCCTTTTTTGATCGCAAATGAAATATTATCATTTGCGGTAATCGTTGTTTCTCCCATTTTGTACCGTTTACATTCGTTGATTACTTCTACATAGCTCATCCTTCTTCTCTCATCTCCATCTCTTTACGAATAAAGTCGCTACTTTTTATTTTACCATTGAAATGAATCAGACTAAAGATTTGATAGACGATTCATTGACAAATACAGAAATTATGTTTTACTTACATGGAAAACGATCTATTCATTGAAAGAAGGAAAACCCATGACTACTACAAAATCACCTATTCCACTCGAATTAGCAAAAACAGCTTTTTTACCAATCGATCTCCAAAAAGGAATTGTGAATTCTGGGCAATTATTCCCTTATGATGCAACCACCATCCTCTCAAACAATCAACTGATTGCTGAGCAGTTAAAGCATACACCTGCTTGGAATATACTAGTCAATGTCGATATTACCAGCTTTCAGTATTTGAGTGTTAAAAATGACCGAGCACAAGCAGGTGCTTTTTATACCCCCCTAAAGAATTTACTGATTTATTACTTGAACCTACCACCAAAGGAACACAAAACACACTCACGATCACTAAACATAATCCAAGTGCTTTTTTTGGAACGTCTTTAGATGCCCAACTTCGTCGAAGAAAGATCGATACGCTCATTCTTTCAGGTGTAGCAACTTCAAACGGTGTCTATGCCACCGCTTTAGATGCTTTTCAACATGGTTACCATGTTATTGTTATCGAAGATGGTTGTAGTGATCGAGATCTAGAACTTCATACGCTCTTTTTTGAAAAAATGTTTCCAAAAACAGCACGAGTGCGTACAACCAAAGAAATCCTTCAAGCAATCGAAGAAGCCAGATAAAGGAACCAAACACGCCTTGTTTTTCATTTACATTGCTGGTTTTCCATGGGAAAATAAAAGTAACCGTCAGATAGGAGTATCAGAATGAAGAAAAAGAAAATAACGATTAAAGACGTGGCAAAACATTCTGGTGTTTCCATTGCCACTGTTTCATTGATTTTAAATGGTAATGAAGAAAAATTCAGCGCTAAAACAGTTGAAAAAGTGCTTGCTTCAAAAGACATTCTCGGCTATCTACCTGACTATGTCGCTCGCCAAATGATTACGAAAGAAACAAAAACGATCGGTGTCCTCGTGCCGGATATCACCAACCCTTTTTTTAATACGCTAATGCGTGGAATTGAAGATGTGTTATACAAACAAAACTTCGTGACGATTTTATGTAACGCTGATTCTGACCATCAAAAAGAAATTGAGTATTTAGCCGAATTAGCACGACGAGGAGTCGATGGGTTTATCATAGCTACTTCCGCTGTTTCGACTACAGCAATCAATGAAAATCTTAAGAAACAAAATCGACCTTTTATTGTGTTGGATCAAAAAAAGGCTGAAGGATTTAGTGATGCGATCAGCACAGATGATTTTCGTGGAGGATACTTGGCTGGTACACACTTACTTCATTTAGGTCACCAATCCATTGCGCTCGTTTATCCACAAAATCCCCCTGAAAACGTCTATCGTAGGATCGAGGGTTTTAAACATGCACTAGATTTTTATCAGCTCTCGCACGACAATTTATTGTTACTACCTACTCATTTTTCTAAAAATGGTGGGTACCAGGTCGTTCCAACGATTCTTAATTCCTCTGCGACCGCAATCTTTGCCTTAAACGACGAGCTCGCTTTTGGTATTTATCGTGGGTTGGAAGAACATGGAAAGAAAATCCCCGAAGATTATAGTGTGATTGGATACGATAATGTGGATATGTGTGAATATGTCAAACCAAAATTAACGACGATCGCTCAACCAATTTTTGAATTAGGACAATCTGCTGCTCAATTATTATTAGCCCGTATCCAGTCGCCTGAAAAAGAATGGAGCGAAAAATTATTACCAGTAGAATTGAAAAAAAGAGCTTCAACTAAGCGTGTAAGTAGCATTTGTGAATAAATTATGAAGAAAAAAATAAAACATGATGAAGTATTTTTGTGTTTTATTTTTTTTTGTTTTTTACGGTCGTTATTTTTACAAATATTTTGTAGAAATCTATCTCCTTTGGTACAATTTAAGTAGTATGACCATTTCCCCCAAATTTGTTCTCCCCCAACAAATTAATGGCATGCAGAATAATTAAAATATTAAAGCGAAGCGACTTATTAGAAAAAAGAATCGTAGCTTATTAATCAAAAAAATCAGATCTTTGTTATGTATTAACAACAGTTGCATGAGCATAGAGACTCGTCACAAGCAAAAAGAAAAGGAGTACCGCATATGAACAAAAATAAAGCAATACGCCTACTTGCTGCATCTTGGCTGATTGCTCCAACGATTTTATCGACTCAAGCTGTTTTTGCAACAGAAAACCAACCAACAACTACAAGTAGCTCACTTGTTTCGGGAAGTGATTCTGTAACTTCAACAGCATCAAGTACAGACACAACTGAATCGTCCACCACAGATTCATCAGCCACAACTGGCTCAACGGGTGAATCATCAACCACTGATTCATCAACGACTGAAACAGGTGAATCAACTGAGAAACCTGCGGAAGAAGTTGCGACACATACACTGACAGTTAATCCCGAATTACTGGGGAAAATTAAGCTGTCTGTTATCAGTAGCGCCCCTCGAGAAGAAAAAGAGTTGACCATCCAACCTAATGGCACGGTCAGTGGGTTGAAAGAAGGAACGAAAGTGTTCTATGAAATCACCCCTCCTAAAGGTGAAAAATTACTTTCTTTCCAAGTAAATGGTGCCCAAGAAGTGAATTATCAAAAAAGATTCTTTGTCGTTGGTGTAATGGATCTATCATTGACTGCTTCATTCAACACACCAACTGTTCCATCTGAAGACTCTTCTACTCAGGATACGACTAATTCAGCTGGAAATACTCAAGATTCTTCTCAAACGACAAAACCTAATGATACAACGAAACCTAGCACAGATAAAAATAAACCAACTGATAGTTCAAAAGAACAATCGAAACCGTCAACGTCAACCAGTAACGATTCAGTTGTTTCAGCGAATACCAATAATTCTTCCAATCACCAAATAAATGACAAAAATAAAGGTCAACAGGCAGGAATTGAAAATCCTGTAGACGGGTCCTCCGATTTTGTCAGCAAAACACCGATTGAAACAACTTTACCAACAAACACGACAGCAGTTCAAAAAGAAATCGTGAAAGAAGCCTATAAATATTTAGGCAGACCCTACGTTTGGGGAGCAAAAGGACCAAGTACATTTGACTGTTCGGGTTTAGCTTATTATGTTTACATGAAAGCTACTGGTCATTATATCGGTGGATGGACAGGTGAACAACAATACGCTGGAACACAGATTCCAATAGATCAAGCACAACCAGGTGACTTAGTATTCTGGGGACCTTCCTCAGGTGTCACTCACCACGTTGGGATTTATATTGGTAATGGACAATTTATTCATGCCCCTCAACCAGGTGACAAAGTTCGGATTACTTCAATTGCTGATTTCAGACCAGATTTTGCAGTACGTGTCAATATCGCAGGTCTACCAAGCGTGACTGACCAACTGAAAAACCAGTCGATTTTAGATGGTTTAAATGATTCATTCAACTTTACAAAAAATCAAACAACGGATCAGTTTTTGAAAAAAATTGCTACAAGCGCGCAAGAAATTGGTCAAAAAGAAGGCATTTACGCTTCTGTTATGATGGCTCAAGCGATTTTAGAAAGTGGTTCTGGCAATAGTTTGTTGGCAAGTGAACCAAACTATAATCTGTTTGGCATAAAAGGAACTTATGAAGGAAAAAGTGTTTTGTTCAATACTTTGGAACAAGACAGCAACGGTGCAAATTACCAAATCCATGCAACCTTCCGTAAATACCCTTCTTATAAAGAAAGCTTAGAAGACTATGCGAAATTGATCAAAGGCGGGTTGTCCAATAACAAAGATTTCTACAAACCAACTTGGAAATCTGAAGCCAAAAGTTATAAAGAGGCAACGAAGTATCTGGAAGGCCGCTATGCTACAGATAAACAATACGCCAAAAAATTGAATGCGATCATTGAATCGTATGATTTAACTAAATACGATGAACCGAAAAAAGAAGATAATAAAGAAACCAAAGTTAAAAACGTTTCAAAACCTTTGGTAGTACCTGTGTCTTGGGATAAAAATGAGATGTCGCTAGTTGACGTAGACACTTGGTCTTTAAAAACAATTACGAAAAAACCAGAATATCTTTCTACAATGAAAACACCAAATTACTGGGAATTGTACTTGCAACTATCTGCCAGAGAAATTCCAAAAACGACTGTCATTAAAGTCAAAGCCGATACCATTCCTTTATTGAAAAACTTAGCGATCATCCATCCATCGTGGAGTAGATTAACTTAAAAAAAGCTATGACAGAAGTGTCTAGCTCTGAAAACAAGTCGGAGAAGAGGTTGAGACAAGTTTTGTCTCAGTCTCTTCTCCGGCTTATTCATGTTTAGAGTGAACGTGTGATGTCTCAGATGTTTCTTGTTTTAGCGTACACAAAAAGCACACAACCTTGTAAGATTCAAGTAACGAACAAAAATCAAAGGAGTGTGCCTTTTGTTTAACTATTGGATCGTCCATCAAACCACTTCAGTAATCCATATGGAACAATTTATTCCTCCAGAAGCTGATATTGCCTAGTTCAATACCTCAGATGAACCAATGCTTCTTTTTCGTCTCTTTAACAAGTGCTATCGATGAAACCAACCAATTTCACCTATTTAGAGTATTTTTATTTCTCTCTTTTCAAAACAATACTTGTATATAACCAAACAGTCAATACATAGTAAATAAAGTACATGACAAAGAAAATTCCGAATGGTATCAACACATCACGATATGGATCATTCATTAAAAATTCAAATAGTCTTAAACCAAATAAGACATGGATCGCTCCTAAAATACCAGGCGCTAAGAATAAAACACCAATTTCTCGTCGAATCGATTGTCTTAATAAGCCACGAGTCGCACCGATTTTTTCTAACATCGTATATCGACCAATGTCACTCTTACTACCTGAAAGAATCTTAAACATCAAGCAACTTGCTAACATCGCTAAGAACGCAATTCCTAGGAAGAAGCCCATAAATTCCATCCCTGAGAAAATACCATTCACTTGTTGATACATTTCATATTTTTGTCCACTCAT
>Ga0129313_1001657_pt1 | contig 13516 bp, 9 predicted proteins | sample O1105metagenome_FD_94436 | JGI IMG/M metagenome (GOLD analysis project Ga0129313, IMG submission 94436) | Orangutan group fecal microbial communities from fecal samples from Wisconsin, USA - O1105 metagenome | ecosystem: Host-associated > Mammals > Digestive system > Large intestine > Fecal... | reverse complement strand
TCCACCAACGCCGCATGAAAATTCATCCAGCCATGCAGGGAAAAATGAAAACTTTTGTAAATACGGCATTTTTTTAAGGCTTTCCTTGCGTCCTCATCACAGGTATCGCAGATAAAGACTGCCGTAATATAGGAAGCCATATGGCCTGGTCCAACATGGATCCGGCCCATGCCATCCTCGTGGATCTCATTCTTTAAGCTTTCAAAAAGATCCAGCGTCAGGTGCGGAATATTCACGAGATACAGGAATTCCTCATTGTCCGCGGACCACAATTCCGCCTTTTTTGAGATGACATACTGTCCGGAATGCTCAAAAAAATCACAGCGGGCTGTGATCGGGGATTGGTCGCCATTGATCATCCTGTGAATATCATAATAAGGTTCGTAATTCTTTAACAGCCGCTCTATTGCGGATTCTCTTGTGTACTGCATTCCATTTTCCAATCTAATTGTTATACAAAAATTAAAATTATAAAAATTTTATAAAATCAATTTATTATACTCCTGCCAATAAAAATATGCAAGATTTTTGCAAAAAATAGAACTAACGATACGAAATATTAACAAAAAAGGTGAGCATCCGGCGCGGATACGATGAGATACGGGCAAGAAAGACCGCAGATCCAGATCTTGATGTAAAGGAAAAACAATCGAAATTGTAAAAGCACCTGAACAGATCCGCCCGCATAAAATAAGGTAATGAAGCTTAAGGCGGCTTTCTTTGAAGACATTTCCGAAACCACTGAGCATACAGGAAGAGCGGGAGTACCTGAAGCGTTACAAAGAGGGCGACCTGGAAGCGAGAGAAGTGCTGATCAACCGGAATCTCCGTCTTGTTGCCCATGTCATAAAGAAGTACCAGCAGACCGGATACGATATGGATGATCTCCTGTCGGTGGGGACCATAGGACTCATAAAGGCTGTAAATACCTTCAATGTGGAGAAAGGATCGCGGCTTGCCACATATGCGGCGAAATGTGTGGAGAATGAAATCTTAATGATGTTCCGGACCGGGAAGAAGTTTTCCAGAGAAGTTTCCATCTATGATCCCATCGGCGCGGATAAGGATGGGGAGACCGTGAGCCTCCTGGATGTCCTTGAGGCGACGGACCGGGAAGTCCTTGAGACTGTGATTATCAAGCAGGACGTGAGGTGTCTTTATGAAGCTTACAGGGAGAATCTCACGGAGATGGAGCAGACCGTGATCCGCATGAGATATGGATTGTTTGGGACAAAGGAACACACGCAGCGGGAGATCGCGGAAAAGCTCGGGATCTCCCGGTCCTATGTGTCGAGAATCGAGAAACGGGCGGTGGGGCATATGCGGGAAGCGTTTTATGAGCCTGCCGGGAACACCCTGTGATACATTTTGTAGAATGTTTCTGCGGGAAGGGAGTTTAAGAATGATTCGGACGGAACGAGAAGTCCACGGTTCGTCCGGCTTCCTTCCAGGAACGAGAGGTCCGGCAGCGGATCGGCAGGAGCGCAGCTGTAAAGGCATCCATTCGTTGTGTAAAAGTGGCTGAATCTCGGACCGCGCAGCTTTTCTATAACGGCGAAAAGGGCATCTTTCGGGACCGAGGTGCCCGCACAGATATAGGAGGGGATTGCCGGAGCACCTTCCAGAGGCCAATAGGCCTTATTTTTTTTGCCGTCAGCCCGGAGCGCATAGACGGAAGGAACCAGGGCGAGAGGTGACGCACCGATGGAAACCTGATGAAAGGCCTGGATCGGCATGTCGAAAACATTTGATGCAGTAAGAAAATGTTTTGCTGTTTCCATACCGAAGGATTCCCATGTGAGCTTCGCGACAGTCTTTACGGCAGAGTTGTTGATGCCGCCATAGGAGAGGGGAAAGGATGATTCAACGAGCCGGTTAAGAGAAATACTTTGCTCACTGTCTGCATCGGTTCCTGTGAAAAAATTAGCGTTAATGCTACTGGCATCCATGCTGGTCTGGCGTAGAAGCTCCACGTCGGAGTAAAACACGAGAGGAATCGCAAGATAGGGAAGGAGAGCGGAAGCTTTTTTGAGTCCGCCAAGCTCCGGAATATCTTTTACCGGGAAGAACTCTTTTAATGGAAGAAGTCCATGCTCTCTAAAACGGTTCCAGATCCGCTCATCCTCAAATACTTCCAGGTCCGTGGAGACCACGAGATCTGGAAGGACGGAATCTTCCTCCCTCAGATAGTCGGACATATGGCGGCCATATCCGAGACCGAAGCAGGTGATATCAAGGTCGATGTTATCCTTTCTGAGTTCCTCCCGGATCTCATTTAAAAATTGCAGCTCCTGCCGGTGCAGGACGCAGATATTGTTCCAGTAAAGTCTGATGGTTGTCATAAAAGTTCTTCTCCTTGTCGAAGTAATTCCTGAAGATGTTTCTGACACTCGTAGGCAGCATCCAGCTCTGCATAAAGCGTTTTTTCCGCCTCTGTCCGCTTTCTGATCCGGCAGACCTCCCCACCTTTCATTGCGAGGCGTGTGGATGCCATCAGGGCAGTGTGGGGATCATGAGTGACGATGAGGACAAGCTTGCTCTGGTCGGTGAGGAGCCGCAGCGCCGCTTTTTTGTCGATTCCTGCGTTTTCTATCTCGTCGATGAGGACGATAGGGCTGTCACAGATGCAGGCAAGGTCGGCGATCATAAGTGCCCGGGTCTGGCCGCCGCTTAGGAGGTTTAAACTTTCTTCCGGTAGAACCGGCTCCGGCGTGATCTGGTTCGCCATGGTTAACACATCATCCGGGGAGATCTCCGGATGGTTCCGGCACTGGCAGTGGAGCTTTAAAAATTCCCGGACGCTGAGATCCAGGACGAAGCGCATGCTCTGGGAGAGATGGGCGATGAGTTCCTTCGAGAGGCTGGAGCGGTCTGCCAGGGTGACCGGGACATTGTTTATGAGGATGCCCCGCCTGCTGATTCCGTCACCGTTTACAAGCTGCTCAATGTCTTTTATGAGACGGCTTTTTCCAGCCCCTGTGTTTCCGGCGATGGCACAGAGCTCGCCGGGATGGAGTGTGACCGGGGCAAAATGTTCCGGTTCCCCGGCTTTGTTGGTTCCTGGTAGAATCGTCAAAGATTCAAAGTTCATCTGTGGATACCTCCTTGAAAGATCTTGCCAACGACACCCTGCTGGTAGGCGGATCCCACCCGCTGTTCACCGACGCAGTAGGAGCAGACTCCGGCGGGCATGGTGTGGCGGAGCCGGTCTTCTTTGAGAGAATTGATTGCCGGGCGCTCTAAGAGCCAGCTGCTTAAAAATTCTGTCCCATACCCGGCGAGACCGTCCGCCGGAAAAATCTGTGCGTCTGGATTTAACTTCTTTAACTGCCACTCGATGATCTCGAGCTCTGCCTGTGAGACCATATCGATCTTTGTGAGGATAATGAAATCAGCACCGGAGACCATGGGACCAAGGCGCTCCGGCGAGTGGCTGCTGGCGGTGCAGTCTAAGACACATCCCGCGGTGCAGAGCTCCGTTGCCGGGGAGCATCGGTGGCAGAGCCCGGCAGTCTCGATGAGGAGACAGTCCCGCCCGAGATTGTCGCACCAGTCCCAGAGTTCCGGGAGGTTTGAGATGAGAAAGTGGTCCGGGCAGATATCGTGGCTGAGTCCTGTCACCGTGGGGATCTTAAGGTTCTTATAGACCGTCTCATCGTTGGAGGACAGGCAGTCGATCTTGCAGATGGCTGTCTTCATGCCTCCATTTTCCAAGAGGGGGATCAGGTACCGCAGGATGGAGGTTTTTCCCACTGCAGACGATCCGGAAAATAAAAATACATGCTTTGGCATTATAACTCCTTTGTCTGTCCTGGCCGGACAGTACGTTTTACAATATATAAAAAGCATAGCAGAGCCCAGTGATTTCCGTCAGTATCAGATGAGACTGCCTGCGGTATATTTTGGGACTTGTAAAAGGATGACGGCTGTGATACCATTTGAGTTAGATAAAGCTAACCAATAAAGGACTATAGGAGATATGCATAATGAGAGTAGAAGAGATAAAGGCGGCTGTCGAGGCGTCCCCTCTGCTTGGCGGCTGCAATCTACCGGCTTCAGGTATGCAGGTAAAATACTGTCATAAAGGTCAGATCGTGAGCGACAGACAAAAGAATGAGGAGATATTAGGACTGATCATGGACGGCAGCATGGACGTCTACAGCATCGCCCTTGACGGGAGAGAGATCCTGCTTTCCCAGCTGGAAAAAGGAGACTGCTTTGGAGTCATAAACCTTTTGACAAAGACGGAACTCCCAACGGTGCTCCGGTGCAGGACAGACACCACACTTGTGATCATACCAAAATGCCAGCTGCTGTCGGCGATGGAAAAGAACAGCGAACTGGCGCTCCGGTACGCCGGATTCTGCAATAAAAAAATGCAGTTTCTGATCCGCCGGATCGAGTTTCTGACCATGCAGTCCGGAAAGAAGAAGCTTGTGCAGTATTTATTGGAAGTACCGGGAAAAGGCGGGCGGTTTGGGAAAAACGTGTCCAGGGACGAACTGGCATCGATCCTCGGGATCAGCCGCGCTTCCCTTTTCAGGGAGCTTGCGGGGCTGACAAAGCAGGGACTCATCGCACTGCGGGACGGGGAGATCTATCTCCTGAAGCCGGATGAGCTGGAAGAGATTTTATATGCGTAGAGGAATGGCTGCGGTCAGAAGAACATCTGCAGCGTAAATGCCATATCATAGGAAAAACAGAACAAATGAAAAAAATAGCGATCCACGGAAAGTGCGGAATTGGAAAGCTGATGAACACATTGAATCCCCGGCAACCCTGAAAAACAACTATAAGAATGTGATCCAAATCCGGACGAGAAGGAATTGAACAAAGCCTGGAAAATAAAAACACCTGTCTCTGAACACTGATCGACCTCATGTCTGCCAGACAAGAGATCAATCGTACAGAGAGACAGGTGTTTTGTGTATGATGAAAGTTCATCACTGCTTTTTGATTTTTAGCAGATCCATATGGATCAAAAGAGACTGCGCGGCATATCCGGTAAAAAATCCACTGATGGTACCTGATATCAGTAAAACAGGGAGATACCATATGATCTCCGGCGTTCCGGTAAGGACGACCGCGACAATGATCTGTCCGATATTGTGAAATATTGCTCCGATCACACTCAGAAGCCAGAGCCGCTTTAATGGGAACAGAGGAAGGAGCAGGGCGCAGACACAAAAACATAAAAGTCCACCGCTTAAGCTATAAGGGAGAGTCATGATCTGCCCGCTGGCAAGAGCCCCCAGGATCACACGGACGAGAAGTACCATCAATGCATCTTTCTGGCTGAAGAGATAAAAAACAGAAAGAGTGACAATATTGGCGAGTCCCATTTTTATTCCGGGAATGGAAGTCAGAGGTGGGAGATTGGCCTCGATCACAAAAATAATGAGAGCGACAGTCGTCAGAAGTGCCAGGTTTGTCAGACGAAGCGTCCCAGAACTGCGCCTGCTCATTGTCCGGTCACTGCGTCAAGCGCAGCTGCATCGGAGACACTGCCATCAGGGCTGGGATCGGTAAAGCGGATACTCAGCCTGTGAGGAAGGCAGACGATCGGCTCAGGACCATGGGAACGGATTCCCTGGCGGACACAGATCTGATCACGGCAGTCGGCCGAGATGATCCCGATCCCGTCCGGAGAAAGCTGAATGGTATTTTGGTTTCCTGGTTCTCCTACCGTAAAGGATTCTTTCTTTTTGACGGCAGATAGATCAACAGTGCGGATAACATCCCCTTGGTAAATGATCTGTGCAGTTGTCTGAGATGTTCCCTTCTGGCGTAGGAACATCCATGCAAAAAAACAGCAGACGCAAATGAATGCAGATATCAGGCATATGCGGATCCATATTTTCTGTTTCAAGAAACCACCTCTACTTTTCCACTGCTGGTAATCTGGCAGCGATCGGCCAGACCGGATGTAACAAGGACCGTGCCATCGTCAGTCATCATGATTGCGTCAAACTTGTCTTTATGCTGCTGCCAGAAAGCTGCTGCTTTTTCCGGTCCCATGATGAACAGGGAAGTGGAAAGAGCATCCGCAAGCGTGCCATCCGGGCTGATGATCGTCACAGAAGTCAGTCCGCTGTCAGCAGGATATCCTGTCCTGGGATCGATGATATGGTGATAACGGACCTCGTCCTGCTCAAAGTAACGCTGATAGGCGCCGGAAGTGATGACAGCTTCGTCGGCGACTTTCACGACCGCAAACATGGAATTTAAGTCACCGGGATCCTGGATGCCAACGCGCCATAACGAGCCGTCCGGTTTCCTACCAAGAGTCTGAACATTTCCGCCCAGAGAGATGATACCGGACGTAACCCCGTTTTGGGCGAATATATCCATGACACGCGATGAAGTAAATCCTTTTGCGATACCGCCAAGATCAAGACGGACACCGGAAGGAAGATTCACCTGATCACCGTTTAAAGAGACCGCCGATGCATCGACGAGGGGGAGAAGCCCTGACAGCTCGGAAGAATCAGGAACGCGGTAATCATGCGTAGTAAATCCCCACGCCTCCATGATCGGCTCGATGGTACAGTCAAAAACACCATCTGTCTCCTGAAAAAATTCTAAAGCACTGGCAAGAAGCTCTTTGGTATCTTCGGACAGTTCTCCGGATCCATTTTGATTCACCTGATAAATATCACTGCTTTCACTGGAAATGGAGAGCAATTTATCAAGTCGGCTGATCTCGGTTTCGGCTGCTTCCAGTGCCTCTTTCGCATGCGCGCCGTAAGCAGTCAGGGACATTACTGTATCCATCGCGTAAAGTTCACTGCTTAAGCTTTCCTGCTCGTCTGCTGTAATTGATCCTGAAGGATCTGAGGCATCATTTCCCTGACTATCAGGATCTGCTTCGTCTGTGGTATCAGATACGGAGGTTTCATTAACAGCTGTAGCACCAGATCCCTGGTCCGCGGTAGGGGCGGAGCATCCGCACATGAGGACTGCGGCACATAAAACAGCAGCAGTCTGTTTGATGTATTTAATGTTGTTCTTCTTCACAAAAATATCCTCAGCGTTTTTATTAATTTTACATTTTTTGACAACAGATAAATGTTAGCATCAACTAACCAATCTTGTCAAGAAGTGGAAAGTGAAAAAAAAAGTCAAAATCAACGTGATAGAAAATGTTGACAATTAAGTTAGGGATTGCTAACATGAAATAAAGGTTAGTGAAAGCTAACCATGAGCCGTAAGTCGAAACATTATCAGACTTGAGGACTATCGAAGGAGGACAACATGAAAAAGGCATTGAAAAAGCAGGCGGCACTTGTGATGCTCTCGGCAGCGATTGCAGCACAGACTGGTTTTCCGGGATTTGCAGAATCAACTGTGACAGGAAACTGGAAGAACGAGAATGGCGCCTGGAAATTCTACAGTCCGGATCAAAAAGCGTATACCGGCTGGATAAAGACAGCAAATGGATGGTATTACCTGGATCCGGCAGATGGGAAAATGGCAGTCGGTTGGAAGAACATCGAGGGATACTGGTATTATTTTGACTCGACATCAGAAGGCATTGAAGGAAGAATGCATATCGGCTGGTACCAGTCACCAGATCATAAATGGTATTTCTTTAATAATAAAAGTGGAAATACACAGGAGGGTCAGATGTTGACCGGCTGGCAATGGATCGACGGATATTGTTACTATTTCTCCACAGAATCTGTGGAACAAGGTGCCATGTACGCGGGAAGAAAGACACCAGATGGTTATCTGACAAATGAGAACGGTCAGTGGACACAGGGACGTATAGTCATGCAGCGGACAGATGCCGGATTTACCACACAGGATACGGCAAAGAATACGACAAAGACTAACACTGGCGGCAGAGAATCGGACAGCGATTCTGACGGTGGAAGCGGTTCAGGCGGAAGCAGCTCGGGGGGAAGCAATAAACCGAACAAACCGGGTAAACCCGGGACTCCAGACAAGCCGGATAATCCCGAAACTCCAGACAAACCGGACAAACCAGACAAACCAGAGACTCCAGACAAGCCGGATACTCCTGATACCCCGGTGGAGTATCAATATGTGCTCATGAATATTCCCTATGGGGAATTCTATGAGGCGGAGATCGCGGGGAATGAGATGCCTGTAGACAGTGTTTCTTCTGCAACAAAGCAGAAAACAAGAACAGGCAGCCTTGTGGGAGGTTCCTATCATTCTGATCCAGAAGGAACAAAGATTAATGGCGTGATCTATCCGGTCAGAATCAAAAAAGGAACAGACTTAAGTAGCTTCAGACAGATCACAGATGATGATTCTGTGACGATCACAGTAACAAACCGCGGAAAAGAAAATAAAAAGGAATATAAAGGAAAAGATGCCCTGTTCCAGAGCGAGGATCACTCCTATTATATTCTCTCCGAAACACCGGATTACTACAAAGAACTGACGATTGGTGCAGACGGAAATCTTTCCTTCGGTATTGTCCAGACAGAGAAAGAAAATATTGAAAATGGTGTAAAAGCGAAACTGCAGACGGAGAGCAGTTATGGCGACTATCAGATCAGCTTCGACGGTCTCCCATCCTCTGTCAGAGAGGCTTCTGAAGTTTATGGTGTAGTTCTTCATACGGAAGAAGGCGAGGACTATGGTTTGCGTCACCTTGAAAATATCTGGTTGAAGACAAATCTGGCATGGTCGGCTGGATTTGTGACAACAACGCATGGAAATACACTTGCTCCGGCACACTATCAGTCGATGATGGGTAAGACGATCACAGGCCTGACGTACTATACAAATAACGGCGTACAGGAGATCACACTGGATACTGAAGTTTATGTTCCCTATAAATTCAAACATGCAGAATTTGGCATCAAAGAAGCTGCAGCAGAATCTGGCAGGACAGAAATGACAGGTCTTGATGCAATTCCGACAGATTTTGATGCGGAATATGTGCTGACAGGCCCGGATGGAAAAGAAGCAGATGGCTTTACTATTGCAGACGGAATCATAAGCTGGAACGGAAATGCGGCAGCAGGTAGATATACTCTGACTGTAAAAGACAGATCCGGAAAATATGCAGAGATTTCCGCAGAATTTACTCTTTCAACAGAGAGTATCCCGGTACAGGCAGTTGTTGACAAAGATGGAGTTTGGGCTTTGAAGGCGGCAGAAGATGCGTCTGAAGCTGCAGCAGCTTCTTATCTGGCTTCCATCACATCTGTTACTGTAAATGGCAAGAAGTATGCAGCAAGCGGACGCAATTCCGTGAAGATCATCGATCCGCATACAGGCGTCATCGATACAGATGCCAAGAACGGAGAAGAAAATGTCTTCGTAAATGGCGAAACATATGAACTCGAAGTTGAGGCGGCAGGATATAAGAAAAACCTGACATTTAAGATGGTCGCAGGGGAAGCTCCGAAGCCGGAAGGAACCGTCGCAGAGGGATCTGCAATAGTGGAGACTTTTGGATATGAAGCAAAAGTAAAGGTAACGTATGATGCAGAGACTGGAAAGATCGTCAAGGTCGAGGACAACGGAACAGAACCTGGCACTAATGCAACATTCTGGCAGAATGCAGTCAACGGAATCCTTTCCAGATTTATCGGTAAGACAAGAGCTGAAGTAGGAACAGTAGATAAAGTTTCCAGTGCAACACTGTCCTCCAATGCGATCAAGAAGGCAGTGCAGAATGCACTTCCGGAGGAAGAAAAACCGGAAAACACAAACATGAGTACGGTAAAGATCGTTGTGGACGGAGTTCCGCATACCTACTATTATGCCGCATACGTGCCGCTTGAGACTCCAACGTTAATCGTAAACGGCGAAGATGTAACGGCCAAGGCGAAAATGATCCGTGCAAATTACAGCGGGAAAGCTTATTACTATGCGGAGGACGATCAGAAACTGACAGGAAAGGTCTATGGCCTTGCCGATGTTCCCTACGCAGAGTTTTATGCAGGAGAAAAGACAGGATATACAGGCCCATGGTCATCTTCCGCAGATATCAGTACCGGGGAACATATGTTTAATTCTACCATGCGAAACGGCGGTTACGATGCGGTCAGCTCGGCAACTACAACAAAGTATGGCATGTACAGTTCCTGCTCCTACAGTGAAGAAACAGAAAATGGATATAAGATCAATGGCGTACTTGCAAATGTGGGAATCGATGCAGATCTCTTTGTGAGGGCAAGGATCCTTTCCGAAGTCGGAGTCAGCAGCCAGGGCAATACCTTCAGCATTTTAAACAGCATGAACAGGGATGGACGTGAGCTGACATCGAAGGAACCGGATGCTTACAAGATCATGTATTGTGATGGCATGCTTTCAAAAATGCAGTACAGGGAAGATGCACAGGAACTGAGTGCAGACGGTGTCACAGCAGTCCTTGACGACAAGAGCAAGTACGGCAATTACCTGATCGAGCTTAAAAATCTTCCGGAGGAAGTCAAGGGCAATGACAATGTGCTGGGAGTCCTTGTCAAGACAGGAAATCAGATGAGCGATATCTATGGTCTTGAGCATCTGGAAAATATCTGGAAAGATGCAGATGAACTGGCAATCGCAGCCAAAGATGGAGTGGAGTCCCATGGCAATAAGATCAGCTATCTCAGATATTCTACCATGCAAGGCAAGACGATCGAGAGCATTGTATATCTGCTTCGCAATTACAAAGCACTTGAGATTCCTGTAAACCTTTACTGCCCGAACCTTTTAAGTGACGGACAGGGAATCGAAGCAGAGGATATCTCCTACCAAGCAGATCAGGATATGAGCGTGAAGATCACAATGAAGCTTCCGGAAGCTTATGACCCGCAGATCGCGGGAGTCAAGATCGGCAAGACAGAATTGGAAGCAGATGCATATACATATGCAGATGGCATTCTGACCATAAAGGCAGGAAGCGCAAAACCTGGTGCTTATACGGTAACTTTCCGCGATGGAGAAGAAGCAAAGAAAGGCTATGAGAGTGTTCGGGCGAAATTCCAGGTAAAGAGTTCGCTGAAAACAGAAGATATTGCACTTAAAAATAACCATCTTGTAATTTCTGGTGAAAGCGGAGTGACGGTAGATGAATATAGAAAAGCCATTACTGCTGTGTATGTGGACGGAGCACTGATGAAGGGCGCCCCTGGAGAACAGCTGATCCTTGCAGATGGCTCGATCAATTTCACTCTGGAATACAAGAAAGGAAGCAAAACGATCAAACCGTTTAAGAACGGTGCAGACGGAAGCTACAAACTGAAGCTGGAAGCAGACGGATATCCGTCCGTGGAAGCAGAGGTGGGATCAGAAAACGCCGGCACGGCGAAGCTGGCAGATGGAACATGGTATGGTACTGCAACGGATAGCTTCTACTATAAGCAGGAAGGGCCGGACACTGTAAAAGCGGTGATCAGGGATGGAAAGATCGAGTCTGTGGAATCTGTAATTTACAAAGAGGACCAGGCATACCGCAGAGGAACCAATATCCTGGATGCAGCAGTCGGACTTGATGATCTTGCAGATTTGAAAGATCAGCTTGTAAAGAACAAGGGGACAGCTTATGATGCTGTCAGCGGTGCGACTGAGACGGCAAAGAGTCAGCTAAGCGCGTTGGAGAATGCATTAAACCGTTCTGCAAAATATCAGAAAGACGGAATCGAGCAGAGTGTTCAGTATATGGAATTTGAAAAACGCCCGAATTCCAAGTCCGACAGCGCAAGGCTTGATTTAAGTGCTTCTGTTCTGAAAGTACATTTGTCAGATGGCAGTACAAAGCTTGTAGCATTTAATGAGTTTGAGAAGTATGGAATCACAACAACTCCGGAGAATGGCAGCACGATTCCGGAGGTCGGGGTAGCGGTAGAGGTTCTGTATCAGCATGAAGAATCGCTGACAGCAATTCCGGCGTATGTACATACAGAGAAAAAATTTGATTATCGTTATCCGACACATATGCAGATCACCCATTCAGATCAGACAACAGAGCGGGTAGATCTGAATCAGGAAGATTTCCGCTATAAAATGAAGACAGAAAAGAGCATAGATGCAGTTGATCTTTATGACAATGAAGAGAAACTTGTTTCCGCCACATATGATTCTGTCACAAATGAGTGGAGAATGGATCTGAGTTCCGTAAATGCGGGTGATATGTACAATGGAGGCTGGAAGTACAACACGTACAAACTTATTGTCCAGATGGAGGAAGACAATTCTGCTTTTGTAAGCGCTGATATCGATACGGATGAAGTACAGAAAAAATATTCTGTAGGTGAAAAGCTGGATCTTAGCGGGCTGAAGGCGCTCGTCACAACAGAAAAAGGCAATAAGAAACAGTTTGACTCCTGGAATGAGCTGGAAAACAATGGATTTACGAGTGATCTCGCGAGTGGCTACGAGTTTACTGCGAAAGATATTGGAACAAAAGCGATTACAATATCGATCGTGCTCAAAGGAAAAACCGTAACGGAAAGCTTTGAGGTGAAAGTGACAGAAGCAGAAGCAGTGGATCAGACGCCGGCAAGAGTCGTATTCTCAAAAAACGGAACAGATCTTGCAGAAGTCCTGATTTCCGAGAACGATCTAAACGGAGGTGGATATGTGACAAAGTCCAACGTAAAGCTTCCGGAAACTTATAAGGGCCATCTGGATCAGTTAGAAGTAACTGTGTATAATGCAGACGATGTTGAACTGGAGCGCATTCTTGGAAAAATCCGGACGGCTTATATCCAGATTCTGCTTCCGGAGTATAAAGTATACCAGGAATCAGGAGGAGCACTTACCGTTTTCTTCGACTTTGTAAGCACCGGAGCAAAAGTGACTGCCGAAGAAGCAAAGCAGGAAGATCAGGTAAAGGATCAGAATTCTGATTCTGCCGGGAAAGAAATTGTTAATGCATCTGAAGATCCTTCCGATGAGGAGAAAGTTCAGAAATCTGAAGATAGCGCCGGGGATTCTGCAGAGCAGGAAGAAGATGTTCAGGAAGAAACAGATACTGATACATTAGTATCTGCAGATGAGCCGGAGATCACAGAGGCAGAAGAAAAAAATGAATAATGCGTTTATTTCAGACGATCAGGAATAACACATAAAAAAGCAGAGGTCTCACGAATGACACCCGAACAGGGAGCGTGAGACCTCTGTTTTATCTTAGTCGAGGAGAATTCTATCTCTTTTAGGCGGTGAGTAATAAAAAATTTGTCTCAGTGGGAGTCAAATCTCCGACTAAGAGAAACGCTCCGCGAGGATGCGCAGTGATTCTGATAGGAATAAGTAATCTTACACTGACCAGAATCACGCGCCAAGTCTCACGGATGTTAGACTTGAATGATATATGAAAAAACACTTGCATAATTATACATGTTGAGTTATAATTATGCAAAAATATTTAAAAATATACACGCCTTCATCCGCACCCCACAAATTCATGGCGGATAGGAGGCGAACCTGGAATCCAGAACAATCTATGAGCGAGAGGAGAACAATTATGAAGCCAAAGGTATACATTGACGGAAAAGAAGGAACCACAGGACTCCAGATCTACGACAGACTTGCATCAAGAGAC
>Ga0129313_1001654_pt1 | contig 13545 bp, 10 predicted proteins | sample O1105metagenome_FD_94436 | JGI IMG/M metagenome (GOLD analysis project Ga0129313, IMG submission 94436) | Orangutan group fecal microbial communities from fecal samples from Wisconsin, USA - O1105 metagenome | ecosystem: Host-associated > Mammals > Digestive system > Large intestine > Fecal... | reverse complement strand
CAACCACTCCCTGGATTCCCTGGGCCTGATGATCCAGAACTACATCTACATGGGCACCTATACCGACCCCATCAACAACAGCGGTTTCCCCCAGGCCTGGACCATCTTCTATATGTCCTGGTGGGCCGTGTACGCCCTGCCCTTCGGCCTGTTCATCGCCAAGATCTCCAAGGGCCGTACCATCCGTCAGATGGTGCTGGGCGGCATGGGCGCAGGCAGCCTGGGCTGCTGGCTCTTCTACATGGTGCTCCCCTCCTTCGGTATTGACCTGCAGCTCTCCGGCCAGGTGGACCTGTACACCTCCCTGGCGGAAAAAGGCCGCGGCGGCGTTGTGATCGATCTGTTCGAAAACCTGCCCGGCGGCACCTTTATCATCGCCCTGTTCACCATCCTGGTGCTGGTGGCCTATATCACCGGTCACTGCTCGGTGGGTTACTCGCTGGCGGCTGCCTGCGAAAACCGCATCAAGGGCGACGAGGAGCCCCAGAAATGGAACGTGGCTTTCTGGCTGATCCTGGCCGGTGCCGTTTCCCTGGGCCTGTACCTGGTCAACCCCGAGGCTCTGACCCCGCTGCAGACGGTGTCCATCCTGTTTGGCTTCCCTGTCTGCTTCGCCATCCTGGCGCTGTTGCTCAGCTTCTTCCGGCAGCTGAAGAAGGACTTCCCCGAAGGTTTGCCCATCCCGCAGCATGCTGGTGAAAAGATCTACGGCAAGCCCGAAGACGAGGAAGAAGAGACCGTGGCCGGCTGAGCCACTCATCTAAAAAAGATTTCCGGCCTTCCCCGCACAGGGGGAGGCCGGATTACCTAAAAAAAGGGAAGAGAGAAGGATGCAGATCGGGACACAAGCGCCCCGCTCCGCCCCCGAATACTGGGATGTGGCGGTAATGGGGGCAGGCCCGGCAGGTATTGCCGCCGCCTGCACGGCAGCGAGAAACGGCCTGCGCGCCCTGCTGGTGGAAGCAGGGGAAAAGATCGGCGGTGTGATGAGCTCCTGCCCCGGCATGATGCTGGGGGCAGGCTATCCCCTTGGCCGGAGCATCGGCGGTTTCTTTGAGGAATTTACCCAAAGGCTCTACCAGGCCGACCCGCCCCGGGCCGAGCGCCGGGTATGCGCCATCCCTGAATTTGGCCCCGAGGTGATCTACGACCCGGACTATGCTTTGTTCCAGCTGTATGCCATGCTGGAAGAGGCGGGGGCGCAGCTGAGGCTGTCCACCCGGATGGAGTCGGTCACCATGAAGGACGACCGGATCACCTCCGTCTGGCTGTTTGGCCCGGAGGGAATGCGGGAGGTCCAGGCCGGCGTCTGGCTGGATTGCACCGGAAACGGGGACCTGGCCGCCGCGGCCGGGGTGCCTTTCCAGCTGGGCGATAAAAACGGCAGCATGATGGGCGCCACCCTGACCTTTTTCATGGAGCAGGTGGACTGGGAAAAAGCCTTTGCCCAGCCGGATCTTTACCATACCGCCCTGGCGGAAAAGGGGATCCGGGAGGGACGGCTTTATCCGGATATCCGGGAAATCTATTTCCTCAAGGGCTTTTATCCAGGCTCGGTCTTTTTCAACACCGTTACCCTTTCCGGGGTGAACGGCCTGGAGGAGCAGAGCGTACAGAAAGCCCTGCAGCAGGCCCGGGTCCGCTGCTTTGAGCTGGCGGAGTTCTGCAAGGCAGAGATGTCCGGCTTTGAAAACGCCTATCTCACCCGGCTGGGCCCCACCCTGGGCATCCGGGAGACCCGGAAGCTGGAAGGCCTTCACTGCCTTACCATCCAGGAGATCGGTCAGGCCACCAAGTTCCCCGATGGGATCGTGGCCTGCGACAACCCCATTGATGATGTCTTCCGGGGAGAGGCCAAAAACTATTCCAACGACAGGGCCCTGCAGGAGGGTTCCTACTATACCATTCCTTTCCGGTGCCTGGTGCCCCGGAAGCTGGAAAACCTTCTCTTTGCCGGCCGCTGCATCTGTGCGGACGATAAGGCCTTCGCCTCGGTGCGGGGGATGCCCCAGTGCATGGCCATGGGCCAGAGCATAGCCCTGGCTGCGGGCATGGCCCTGGCAGAGAGGGTGCCGGTGCAGAATCTGGACCCCTGCCGGGTGGCTGCTGCCATGGCGCGGCAGGGCGGCAAGGGAATCGGCGGTGCCGAGCTGTAAGCAAAAAAAGGAGAACGCTATGCAGACCATTCATGAAAAAGAAAGAGAGATCCCTGTCCACGCATCCGTGGATGTGCTGGTGGTGGGCAGCGGCCCGGCCGGCCTGGCAGCTGCCATTGCGGCCAAGCGCGCCGGGGCGGATGTGCTGATCCTGGAGCGGTACGGCTGCTTCGGCGGCGTCATCAGCCAGGTGGGCGTGGAAGGCTTTGCCTGGTACCGCCATGAGGGGACCATCGAGGCCGGCGGCCTGGTACCTGAATTTGAGGAAATGTCCATCCGGGTGGGCGGCAAAAACCCGGAATGCCAGTCCACCAGTCAGGCTTTGGATGCGGAAATGTTCAAATATGCCGCCGACCGGATGGTGGAGGAGGCGGGCATCCGTCCCATCCTGCACTGCACGGCGGTGGAAGCCATCATGGACGGCGACACCATCCAGGGCGTGATCACCGAGAGCAAGTCCGGCCGGCTGGCCATCCTGGCCAAGCGGGTCATCGACTGCACCGGCGACGCGGATATCGTGGCTTTATCCGGCGCGCCCTTTACCAAGGCACCCAAAAATGAGCTGATGAGCGTTACCACCATGTTCCACTGCAAGGGGGTGGATACCGCCCGCTTCAAGGAATATGTGGAGAACGAGCTCAAGCCCACCTATAAGGATTGGGGCGGCTACTGGTCCATCCAGACCACCGGCAAGGAAGACGACCTCTTCAGCCCCTATTTCGAGCGTCCCTTTGTGGAGGCGGTGACCGACGGGGTGGTGCCCAAGGAAGAGGACGTCTGCCTGGGCGGCACCTGGAGCACCGTGACCGATGACGGGGAAGTGACCCAGCTGAATGTGGTCTTTATCAGCAACATCGACTGCACTGACGTGGAGGATCTGACCCGGGCCGAGATCGTGGGCCGGCGCAACGCTCTGCGCTGTGTGGAAGTGCTGCGCAAGAAGGTGCCCGGCTTTGAGAACGCCAAGCTGCGCAATTTCGGCATGACCCTGGGCTGCCGGGAATCCCGCAAGCTGGACGGGCAGTATTGCCTGACCCAGCAGGATGTGATGGAGCAGGGCCGTTTTGAGGATACGGTGGGCATCTTCCCCGAATTCATCGACGGCATCGGCTATCTCATCCTGCCCACCACCGGTCGGTATTATCAGATCCCCTACCGGTGCCTGGTGCCCAAAAAGGTGGAAAACCTTCTGGTGGCAGGCCGGTGCATTTCCGGCGACCGGGTGGCCCATGTGTCCTTCCGGAACATGTCCTGCTGCGTGACCACCGGTCAGGCGGCGGGCATTGCGGCGGCTGTTTCCCTGCGGGACGGCACCACCACCTCCCAGGTGGATGTGAGCCATGTGCAGCAGGAGCTGGAAAAACAGCATGTGCGCATCCGCTGAAACCATCTGAACCGAGAATATCCCGGGCTGTGCCTGCTTTTGCGGGCACAGCCCTCTTTGGCGTTTTGGGAAGCCTGTGAAATTCCTGCCCGGTATGCTTTACCTGGCCCCGGCAGACAGGTATAATATAAAAAAGTACCCTTCAGAAAAAAGAAAGAAGGCGATGGATATGTGGGAACATTCGGCCAGACCTTCCCGGGAAATGAATTTTTCCGACTGGCTGGAATGGGGGGAGAGCGATAAGAGCCGGCTGCCCCTGAAAAGCCACTTTGAACAGGGCAGACATCTGCCTTCCCTGGCCCAGACCCAGGTGCTGGTGGTGGGCGGCGGCCCGGCAGGCATTGCCGCTGCCATTGCTTCCGCCCGGGTAGGGGCCCGCACCCTTCTGGTGGAGGGCTACGGCTGCTTTGGGGGCAACATCACCCAGTGCGGGGTGGAAGCGGTTGCCTGGTATCGCCATGAAGGCACGGTGGAAGCCGGCGGCCTGCTGAAGGAGATTGAAGAGACGGCCCAGAAGATGGGGGCCGCTTTCCCGGAATGTCAGTCCGACAGCAGTGCCCTGGATACCGAGCTGTTCAAGCATGTGGCAGATAAGATGCTGCTGGATGCGGGGGTGCGGCCCCTGCTCCACTGCCGGGCGGTGGAGGCCATTGTGGAGGACGGAAAGATCCGGGGTGTGATCACCGAGAGCAAATCCGGCCGGCAGGCCATTTTTGCCCAGCGGGTGGTGGACTGCACCGGCGACGCGGATATTGCGGTGAGCGCCGGCGCCCCCTATGAAAAGCTTCCCAAAAGCGCCCTGATGGCCGTGACGCCGGTGTTCCATGTGAGCCAGGTGGACACCCTGCGCTTTAGGCATTTTATTGAAACGGAAAGTCGGCCCACCTACCGGGATTGGGGCGGCTACTGGTCCCAGGAAGGGGAGGACGCCTTTATGGACCTGTTCAGCCCCTACCTGGAAAGCTGCTTCCTCAAGGCGCAGGAAAGCGGGCTGATCCCCACCGTGCCCAACGTGACCCTGGGCGGCACCTACAGCGACATTCGCACCGATGGCAGCGTGAACCAGATGAACCTGGTTTTCCTGAACCAGATCGACTGCACCGATGTGTGGGATCTGACCCGGGCCGAGATCCAGGGGCGGCAGAATGCCCTCTGGGCTCTCACAGCCATGCGCAAATATCTGCCCGGTTTTGAAAAGGCCCGGCTGCGGAACTTTGCCATGAAGATCGGCACCCGGGATTCCCGGCGGATCAAGGGGATGTACCGGCTGACGGCCGACGATGTGATGAATGAGGCCCGCTTTGAGGACAGTGTGGGCATTTTCCCCGAGTTTGTGGACGGCAGGGGCGTGCTCCTTATCCCCACCACCGGCCGGTATTATCAGGTGCCCTACCGGGCGCTGGTACCCCAGAAAGTGGATAACCTTCTGGCGGCGGGCCGCTGCATTTCGGGGGATGAATTGGCTTTCTGCTCCTTCCGCAGCATATCCTGCTGTGTGCTCACCGGCCAGGCGGCGGGGGTCGCGGCGGCAGTGTCCCTGCAGGAGGGGCGCACCACCCAAAACGTGACGGTGGAGCTGCTGCAGGAGGCGCTGCGCCGACAGAACGTGCGTTTGACTTGAAAAAGAGGGAAGAGATGGGACAGGGAAAACTGGATTCGCGGCAGGCCAACCTCTCGGCAGACCGGCTTTTATGTCTGCTGGAATGTATGGCCGAGCAGCCCCATGCCATGCGGCTGTCGGATATTGCGGCGGGCTGCGGCATGAATATCAGCACGGTGCACCGGTTCCTTACTTCTCTGCTGGCCACGGGCTATGCGGTGCAGGAGGAGGAATCCGGCCTGTACCGGCTCACCTTTGGCTTCTGCCGGTTGGGGGACAGCATCCGGGCCAATACCGAGCTCCACTCTCTCTGTCTGCCCTATCTGCGCCAGATCGCCCAGCAGACCGGCTGGACGGCTCTTCTGGTGCGGGAATATGATATGACCGCCCTCTGTGCCGAAGCAGTGCCCGGGGAGCGGGCCGGCGGGGCGCTGCCCCGGCGGGATATGGCGCCTTTGCAGGCCAGTGCCTCGGGCCGGCTGCTGCTCACCGGCTGGAATGCCCGCCGGCTGGAACAGCTGGCCCAGATGAGGGGGCTGAGAGGGGGCGGCCCTTCCACCCTGGCGGCTCTGCTCCGGGAACTGGTGATGGTGCGGGCCCGGGGCTATGCCCTGGATAACGAGGAGACCGAGCCGGGCTGGCGGGGGCTGGCGGTGCCCCTGCGGGATTACACCAACCAGCCGGTGGCAGCCCTGGAAGTGCGGGGCCCGGTGCGGGCCTGGCCGGAGGACGAAGCCCTGGAACCCCTGGAAGCGCTGAACCGGGCAGCGGCCCAGCTCTGTGCCTTTTTGGGGTATGACCCGGCCCGGGATCGTCCCCCTGCTTTCCGGCGATGAGGGAATCTTCTCCCTTTTTTGCGCAGCTCTTGTAAAAGCGGCAGGGAATATGGTATAGTCATACTGATTCGTTATGTAAAGCAGCTTCTGGGGAGGATTTTCATGAAGCGAAAAACAAACAGGGATTTTTCCCGGTATTTTTCGGTCAACCGAATGAACCGGGTTCCCTTGTATAAATTGCTGGTCAGCGGTTTGCTGGCCGTGACCCTTACGGCAGGCCTGGGCACCGGTATAGCGGTGTGGGCCTTTTCGGGTGCCGGGCAGGAAACTTCGGTGCAGGCCGAGCTGAGCCCCACCCCCACGCCTGCGCCCACGGCTACCCCCACCCCCACACCCCAGCTGAGACAGGTGAAGATGGAGATCGCCACCGTCCAGCAGAGCATCGGCGTGGATCTGGTGGAAGAGGTGGATGGGGAGGAATTCCCCCTCACCGGGGAGCCCTTTGTGGTGCTGATCACCGATGAGGATGAGAATACCCAGAGTTATGATATCGACCCGAATACCGGCACCCTGCTGGTGGAGAAGGTGGAACCAGGCGATTACCGGGTAGAACTGGAAGAGAAGGAAGGCTACGCCCTGCCCGAGCCCCAGACCGTCACCGTCAAGGAAAAGGTGGTCTATGTGGCCGATACCGCCGCAGTGGCGGACAAGATTGTCCAGTCCAACCAGGTGGTGGAATCCCAGGAGGACAATATCTATGGGCAGGTGGCCGATGCGGTGGTCACCCCGCCCTCCGATACGGTGGAATATGTGGATTCCTCCAGCGAGAGCGTCAGCGAGAAGATTCAGGTGTACACAGGGGCCAAGCTGAATGATGAGGGCTATATGCTCCTGAAAGACGGCACGGTCACCGATTACAAGCCGGTGTTCGATACGGCCACCGGCTATCTGGTAAAGGCGGTGCGTTCCGCGCTGCCCAGCCCCACCCCGGTGCCGGTGCCCTCGGTGATCCTTACGCCCACCCCTGCGCCGGAGCCCACCGAAAGCCCGGAAGCTACCCAGACGCCGGAGCCCAGCCAGGGCGCTGCGTCGGGCGCGACTTCCCAGGCCCTTTCCCAGACTCCCAGCCCCACCGGGGCGGCCCTCTGGGCCCAGCGGCTGAGCGGCTGGTTTGCCGACCGGCTGGGCCGGCTGGGGGCAGGTCTGCCCCTGCGGGCATCCAGTGTGGATTTCGCTTCCTGGCCGGATGAGATCCTCCTGTATGACATGGACAAGCATACCATGGCCAGCAATGAGGAGTATCCCTTTGATCTCTCGGTGGACACCGTATCCACCGAGACCGGCGAGGTGCTCTATTCCGGCTGGAATACCATTGACGGCAAAAAATACTATTTTGACCCCGAGACCCATGCGCCGGTTACCGGCACCCAGGTGATCGGCGGCGTTACCTATCATTTCGACTCCAACGGTGTGCTCAAGCAGGAGACCCGTGGCGTGGACGTGAGCAAATATCAGGGCAACATCGACTGGAACCAGGTAAAGGCTGCCGGATACGAGTTTGCCATCATCCGGGTAGGCTACCGGGGTTACGGCAGCGGCGCCCTGGTGGAGGACTCCCACTTCCGCCAGAATATCCAGGGAGCCACCGCCGCAGGTCTTCAGGTGGGCCTGTACTTCTACAGCCAGGCCATCAATGAGGAGGAAGCGGTGGAAGAGGCCAGCATGGTGCTGCGTCTGTGCAGCGGCTACCGGCTGGATTACCCCATCTACTTCGACACCGAGAAGGTGGCGGGGGATACCGGACGGGCCGACTCCCTCAGCCGGGCCGAGCGCACTGCCTGCGCAGTGGCCTTCTGTGAGACCATCCGCAACGCGGGTTACACCGCAGGCGTGTATTCCTATGCCAGCTGGTTCTATAATCAGCTGAATATGTCCAATTTCGGCAATTACCAGATCTGGATCGCCCAGTACCGGGATGTGCTGGACTTCTCCGGCCGGTACAACATGTGGCAGTATGCCAGCGATGGCTGCGTGCCGGGCATCTCCAAGCTCTGCGACCTGAACATCGCCTATTGATCGGCAAAATCATAAAAATCCCCCTGCGTCCTGGACGCAGGGGGATTTTTGATGGAAAAACTCAGTTGAATTTGAAAAGCTTCTGGGCCAGCCGGTAGACGCCCAGGGTCACGGCCTCACCCAGCCTGCCCGGCAGGTCGGTTACGGCGCTGAAATAGAAATAGCGGAACTTGCGGTAAAGCCGTTCATCCTGTTTTTTCAGGTCTTCCCACAGCCGGCGCTTTTTGGCCCGGGCCTCTGCCGTGCCTGCCAGGGTGCAGAATACCGAAGAAACACACATCATCATGGCCAGGTAATGCTTCATATAGCGGGCCAGCTTTTTCTGTTCCGGGGGCAGGGCAAACAGGTCGGGTTTGGCCATCATCAGCCGGGTCACCCGCAGCTGCTGGTCCACCCGTTTGATCATTACCGCCTCGTTCACCGACTGGTCCGCCCGGCCGATAAAGTACCGGTAAAGATCCAGGTCCAGGTAATACAGGCTGTGCACATAGGGCAAGGGCTGGTACACGAAGATGTTATCCACATAGAAGGTGTGCTTGGGCAGTTCCAGCCCGCTGTCCCGCAGTACCTGGGTGCGGTAGATCACCGAGTGCATCAGCAGGTTCTGGGAGGGTACAAAATGACCAATCTCCGCCCAGGTAAAGGGCCGGTCCTTGGGAAAGACGGTGCGGTAGTTCACCGAGTGGCGGGTGCTGTCCTCCACATGCTCATAGACATAGTTGCAGATGACCAGGTCAATGGGGGCGTCCTGCCGGGAAAAGGCCCGCAGCCGGTCCATCACGGGTTTCAGGCAGGCTTCGTCCAGCCAGTCGTCCGAGTCCACCACCTTGTAATACAGGCCCTGGGCATGGCGGATCCCCTGGTTCACACCCTCCCCATGGCCGCCGTTGGGCTGGTGGATCACCCGGATGATCTCGGGATATTGGCCGGCCCATTCATCGGCCTTTTGAGGGGTCTCGTCGGTGGAACCGTCGTCCACCAGGATGATCTCCGCCTCCGGCCCGGCGCTGAGCAGGGTCTGGATGCAGTGGTCCATGTATGCGGCCGAATTGTAGCAGGGTACGGCAAAGGTAATAAGCTTCATGATCCTTCTCCTCATAAAGGAAATAAACCGCAAAAGAAAAATGCCCCATAAGGGGGAAGATACTCTTGGCCATAGTATACCATGAAACGGCGGCCTGCACCATAGAAAAACGCAAATCTGGGCGATTTGGCTCCTTTGGGCAAAATTATGAAAATTGTGCGGAAAGCCCGGCACCCGGGGCAGAATATAGACAAACACCGGCGAAATCATGTATAATATATTAAATATGTAAAAGACAACGGAGTCTTCCCGTTAGGGGTATATCTGCTCTGCAAAACGCAGGCGGGAATCAAAAAGAATGGATCGAAAATCAAGATGAAAAATCATACGGAATTCAAGGGGACGCCCCAGCTGATCCGGGGTATCCCCCGCAGAATTTTGCTGATGGTGCTGGACCTGCTGCTGGTGGTGGCAGGCTATCTGATCGCCACGATGCTTCGCTTCGAGTTTGATTACCAGGTGGTTTACCACCATTGGGGCACCATGCTGGAACACCTGCCCTGGATGCTGCTCACCTATGCGGTTTGTTTCTGGGTGGGCGGCCTGTATGAGGTGATGTGGGAATTTGCCGGCACCCGGGATCTGGTGCGGCTGGCATCCCTGGTCTGTGTGGCCACCGGCATCATCCTTATTGGCAACGAGTATGTGCATGGCGTATTGTTCCGCACCGTCATCTGCATTGGCGCGCTGCTCCATGTCTGCCTTCTGGGCGGGATCCGGATGCTTTGGAAGCTGATCCGGTTCAATCCTTTCACGCCCCCGGCCCACACCCCCGAGCAGCTGCGCAGTTCCCAGATGCCTCTGCTCATTGTGGGCGCCGGCAACGCGGGCGCCTGGGCCGTAAAGCTCTGCAAGCAGAAAAAGAACGCCGGGTTCGGCAACCCGGTGGTAATTGTGGACGATGACGAGGCCAAGCACAATCTGCGGATCCAGGGCGTGCCGGTGCGGGGCAGTATTTCCGATGTGCCGGCCCTGGTCAAGCGGTACCGCATCCGGGAGATCGTCATTGCCATCCCCACCCTGAAAGGCGAGCGGCTGAACGAGGTGGTCAACCTGTGCAACAGCACCCATTGCCGGGTGCGGATGCTCAGCGACCCCCAGGTGCTGGATGCCAACGGGAACCCGCCCCAGGCAGGCTTCCGGGAACTGAATACCTCCGACTTCCTTTCCCGGGAAGAGATCCGGCTGGATACCGAGCAGATCAGCGGCTACCTGACCGACAAGGTGGTTCTGGTCACCGGCGGCGGCGGCAGCATCGGCAGCGAGCTTTGCCGCCAGATCATGCGGTTTTCTCCCCGCCAGCTGCTGATTTTTGACATTTACGAAAACTGCGCCTATGAGCTGGAATGTGAGCTCAAGTTCCGCTATGGGGCCGACGCCCCCATCATCACCCTCATCGGTTCGGTGCGGGATAAAGCCCGGTTGGATGAGGTGTTCCGGCAGTACCATCCCACGGTGGTGTTCCACGCGGCGGCCCACAAGCATGTGCCCCTGATGGAGGTAAGCCCGGCCGAAGCGGTGAAGAACAATGTGTTCGGCACCAAGAATCTGCTGGTGGCTGCCAGCGAGCACGGGGTAGACCGGTTTGTCCAGCTTTCCACCGACAAGGCGGTGAACCCCACCAATGTGATGGGTGCCACCAAGCGGCTGTGTGAGATGCTGATCCAGACCTTTGCCCAGAATACCACCATGCGGTGTACCGCCGTGCGGTTCGGCAATGTGCTGGGCAGCCACGGCAGTGTGATTCCCCTCTTTGAGCGGCAGATCAAGGCCGGCGGCCCGGTCACCATTACCCACCCGGATATTGTGCGGTATTTTATGACCATCCAGGAAGCGGCCCGGCTGGTGCTGCAGGCGGGCGGCATGGCCACCTCGGGCAGTATCTATGTGCTGGATATGGGCGAGCCGGTGCGGATCATGGACCTGGCCAAAAAGCTCATCCGCTTTTACGGCTATGAGCCGGGGGTGGATATTGAGATCAAGGTGACCGGCCTTCGCCCCGGGGAAAAGCTCTATGAAGAGCTGATGATGGATACCGAACAGGATAAAATGAAGAAAACGGCCCATAATAAGATCTTCGTGGCGCCCAATCTGGATGTGGATCTGGCGGCTTTTTACGATGCGCTTCAGCTGTTGGGCCAGGCCGCAGAGCATAACGACGAGAATGTAGTGTATCTGCTGGAAAGAATGGTGCCCACCTATCATCCCAACCGGGAAATGATGAAGGATGAAAAAAAGGAGGGCCAGCAAGAGCAGATGCAGAAAGAAGGCTGACAAGGCCGAAAGGGGATAAGGCGCGGTGTATCAAAAATTTGTCAAGCGTGGGCTGGATCTGGTGCTTTCCTTCTGCGCGCTGGTGGTCCTGAGCCCCCTGCTGCTGGCCATTTCGGTCTGGATCAAATGCGACAGCCCCGGACCAGTGCTGTTCCGGCAAAAGCGGGTGGGGAAGGGAAAAGATCTGTTCTTTATCCTCAAGTTCCGCACCATGCGCACCGATACCCCCAAGGATGTGCCTACCCACCTTTTGCAGGACCCGGACGCCTATATTACCCGAAGCGGCCATTTCCTGCGCAAAACCAGCCTGGATGAATTGCCCCAGATCTGGAACATCCTAGTGGGGCAGATGAGCATAGTGGGGCCTCGGCCTGCCCTCTGGAACCAGTACGATCTGCTGGAAGAGCGGGATAAATACGGGGCCAATGATGTGCCCCCCGGCCTGACCGGCTGGGCCCAGGTGAACGGCCGGGACGAATTGGAGATTCCCGTCAAGGCAAAGTTGGACGGGGAATATGTGGCCCGGCTCAGTTTTGGGATGGATCTGAAATGTTTCTTCCTCACCATTGCCCGGGTGCTGACCCACAAAGGCGTGGTGGAGGGCGGCACTGGCCAGGCAGGCCGGCAGCCGGATCAAAAAAAGGATTGAGAAAAGGGCAGGCCTTGGGCCCGCCCTTTTTGTGTGCCAAAAAGGCGGCGCATCTCCCCAAAAGGGAAATGCGCCGCCTTTTCAATCACAGTATCAAGCCGAAACCGATCCGCAGAGGTTCAGGAGGGATCTTCCGGGGAAGAATCCCTGCCGTTGAGAAGAGCGGCGGCATCCCGAAGAGCCTGCTCTTCCAGCTGGCGCTGCTCCTGAGCCTGAAGAGAAGCTTCCTCCTGCTTGGCCCGGTACAGCCGGGAAACCTCCCGCCATTCGGCAACAAACGCCGCCCATACGGCGATCAGCAGCAAAAAGATGCAGGCCAGAACGATCAGGCGGGTATAGAAATCAAAAAAACTGTAGGCGGCCAGCAGGTAAAGCGCCACACCCAGCCCGGCGGAAAGCAAAAGGCAGATCACAAGCGGTTGCAGCATGCGTTTCAGCATGGAAAGAGACCCTCTCTTTCTGTAGGATTCAGCGGGCAAAAGACCTTATTTCGTGCCGAAAATACGGTCGCCGGCGTCGCCCAGGCCGGGAACGATATAGCCCTTCTCGTTCAGATGATCATCCAGAGCAGCCACATAAATGTCCACATCCGGATGGGCCTCGTGCAGGGCCTTCAGGCCTTCGGGGGCGGCGATGATGCCGATAAACTTGATGTTCTGGGCACCACGTTTCTTGATCTGGGTGATGGCATCCCGGGCGCTGCCGCCGGTGGCCAGCATGGGATCCAGCACGATCACTTCCCGCTCCTGGATATCCGAGGGAAGCTTGCAGTAGTATTCCACAGGCTCCAGGGTCTCCTCGTTGCGGTACAGACCGATGTGGCCGATCTTGGCGGCGGGCAGCAGGCTCAGCATGCCGTCCACCATGCCCAGGCCGGCCCGCAGGATGGGCACCAGGGCCAGCTTACGGCCGGCAAGCACCTGGGTGTGGGCCACGGCAATGGGGGTCTCAATCTCCACCTCTTCGGTGGGCAGATCCCGGGTGGCCTCGTAGCACAGCAGCATGGCAAGCTCGCTTACCAGCTCCTTGAACTCCTTGGTGCCGGTGCTCTTGTTGCGGAGCAGGCTGACTTTATGCTGGATCAGGGGATGACTGACGATCATAGGCTGCTTATTCATGGTTTAACGCTCCCTTTTTTCTATAGATTGGCTTGTGGCCATATGCGCAAGGCAGACCAAAGTGGGCAGGCGCCGGGGCGCCGCCCTCCGTTTGGGGTACGGCACTCAGGGCCGTTTTTCCAGCTCGGTGAGCTTGTCGATGCGGCGCTGATGCCGCCCGCCTTCAAAGGGGGTATTCAGGAAGATATCCACCAGTTCGGCGGCAAGGCCGGAGCCCACCACGCGGCCGCCCATGCACAGGGCGTTGGCATCGTTGTGGCGGCGGGTATACTCGGCGCTGAAAGCGTCGCTGCAGCAGCAGGCGCGGATGCCCTTAATCTTGTTGGCGGCAATGGAAATGCCCACGCCGGTGCCGCAGAACAGCAGGGCGCAGCGGCATTCGCCCTTGACCACTGCCTCACAGGCGGGCAGGGCCATATCGGGGTAAT
>Ga0129313_1001653_pt1 | contig 13549 bp, 8 predicted proteins | sample O1105metagenome_FD_94436 | JGI IMG/M metagenome (GOLD analysis project Ga0129313, IMG submission 94436) | Orangutan group fecal microbial communities from fecal samples from Wisconsin, USA - O1105 metagenome | ecosystem: Host-associated > Mammals > Digestive system > Large intestine > Fecal... | reverse complement strand
GAACAAACGAAAAATGTTGCATGAAACACTTTTTAGGTAAGAGTTAAAACTCCCTATTTATAGGGCTTAGCAGAGTTTTATATCTGCAAAAGCCCTATTTTGTAGGGGTGGGAAACTTTAGTAAAAAATATTTTTTCCACCTTATACATGATATAAAATAATAATTTTGCAATCGAAAATGATGATAACATCAATTGTGGAAACGCCCCTGCCGTAAGCAGCAAGGTAAATTCACAATAAACCGTTTCAAGTCTTCAACACAACAACACATTTTTGAAATTTCCAAGGAATCAAGCAACACCTTGGATTAATGCCGTAGCCAAGCTGAAAGAGGAATGTGATTAATCAAAATCACTACCTCCGGCTTCTCGGCGGAAATAGCACATAATCAGAGTCAGACCATACCTATGAACAACCTTACCCATCGCAAGAGGCAGTTCTGCCCATCCTTATGGGCAAAGTAGATTATATGAGTTGGGCAAACTTGCCCACTGCGTTTGGCATGACAGATTACCATACAATATACGATTAAAGGGCGCTTGTCTCCACGACAAACACCCTTCCTTCATCACAAATATAAATGCAATCTATTAAATAAAAGTGTAAATGGTTTAAAACTCATCCCATGTTTCCCAAGCATTATAGCCTTTGGATTGAGATCCTCCTCCTGGAGGAGGCGGAGTTTCTGTATCAATGCTACCTTGCGGTCCATTATTATCAGTATCTCTTCCACCAGAACCAGCCATTATTCCAAAGCCAACATCCATTTTCAATAGTTTAGTAGTTGGGCATATATATTTCTTTTTCATATTTTATATTCTTATTAATTATCTAACGATATATTTCTTGCCATTCAATATATAAACTCCCTTAGAAAGACCTGCCAACGAAGCGTTCTTACGTACTACTTGTCCATTCATATTGTAAACTGTACCTACAGGGACTGTCACTAATTTACCATTATCTTCAATATTGACAATTTCTGTAGTTTGTCCGTCATTACCAAAATTCATCAACAACTTAGCACGATTGGCTTTAGTAAAACTATCGTCATTTGAGCTAAAGTTAAACGTTACCGAAGTAAAGTCTTTTTGGTCTGCACTATACTCCAAATTCAAGTTAGACATTGGACCAACAATACAAGTATTTGCATTCCAAGGTGCAGAATATACTTCAGGTTCCCAAACATTATAATACCACACATTTTGGGTACCATTGTTTGCCATAAAATAACTATACTTAGGCACCAAATCAAGAGTATAATATGTTCCCAAGAATTGATAGTTGAATGGCTCACCCGACTCTGTCTTCAACTTGTTGCCATTAGGGTCTTCAGCTTGAACTATCCAATCTCTATATGGCAATTTTTGGTTGTATGTCTTATCAAAATCACGTGCATTTTCAGAATTATTTTCAGCTCTATAAGTCAAAATACGCTTAGCACGAGCCTTAATTTCTTCTTTTACATCAGCAGGCAAATATGGCTTAATTAAATAAGGATAACCTGCCTTAATTAATATTTTCTTACCATAAGCGTTTGTTTCCGGTTCAACCATCTTAGAAGTCTCTCTGTCCCAATCCTTACCAGCCTTAACAAGATTATCAGTAAACCAAAGGGATATTTGATTGGTACTACTATTTCTCACGACTTTCCAAAGAGTACACAAATTTGGCAAAAGAGGTTTTTCTGTAACAGTCTCTTCGTTGCTAAATTTCGCCAATACAGTTTTATTAGCAGGAACACCAAAGATATTGAGTACTTCATCTTCGTCCAAATCGAATGGGAAGCAAATAGAATACCAATCATCCTCTTTGTATCTTGCGAAATCGAATTCTGGATCATCAGATTTATAGTTGACAGAACCTGTTAACACAAACTGATGCCATCCACGATAGTCTGCATTATCTGTTGTACCATCCGCAGAATAGAATACATATTTAGAATTTGAACCATATTTTTCAAATAATTCGTCTGCCACTTTCTTTTCAGAATTTGGCTGAACCCACTCAGTTGTAGACCATGCATTCCAAAGATATCCATGAGTACCTTGCAGATAAGCTTTATTATATTCCATTTGGTTAGGCCATACTAATGTATTACCATCACCATCGGTATTTTGCAAACCATCTTGGATGCTATACTCACGAGTAATATCTGTAAACTTCATCACTTCCTTTTTATCAATACCTCGAGGCCAATGAAGAACACCAAATGTTTTAGAATTATCATCCGGATTTAGATTTGGATTGACATAACTACTATGAGTAATTGGATTGACATTAGTAAAGCCACCCCAACCATAAAGTGTTCCTGAGCTAAAAGAGTTTACTTCGCAAACAGGAGCCTCCGCAGTCAAGACATAAACATCTGTAATTTTTTCTACAAGCGCAAAAGCACCAGATTCTATTTTCTTGAGATGAATTGGCAAAGTTATACTATGATTTTCATTTGTGATTTCATCCACCAACTTTCCTGCAACAACATACTTGAAATTTTCTCCAGACTTTCCGTTGTCAGTATATATAAGAGTGGTCTTAAAATTGCCCTTGAAAGCAGCGCCACCAATTTCTGTAATATTGGCAGGAATACAAATGCTCTTCAAATCAAAAGTACCGAACATGAACGCATTGTTTGGAATACGATAGACATTCTTGTCTCTTGGTAATTTAAAATCTGCTACATGATTATAAGCTTTTAAAATAGAAAAACAGAGGTCATTCTGTGCAGCTTTTTTTATATCTTCCGCTGTATTTTCATCGATATTAAGTTTTAAATCAGCATAATCTACAGATGTAAAATTACCATGATTCAACGCACCAACAACTACAGATGAAGTTTCCTTTGCCTTTATTTGCGTATAGCCCATATCATCAGAGGACTGCTCTACAGAAAGATGTCCATTCTCATCCAAATAAATATCTCCGCTACCAAGATCAGCAGCATTTGCCTTACCAGACAACTTGATGGACTGGACATTTTGCAAATTTGGATTAAAAATCAAAGAGGTCACTGGATGTTGATTATTTGCATCAGCCTGTTCAGAAGCATTCTTGGTAATAGTGCTGCCAATACCTACCAAGCCTCCTGTCAAATTATACAAATTACCAGCCTTATTAATATATGCTGTCAAAGAATACTTTGCTTTCGTATTACCATCTTCAGGAGCTGGCTCCGTTACTGTATAAGTACCAGCCGCCTCTAACGCAATAAAACGAGAGACATTATTTTCCGTTACAAGTTTCTCTTTCCCAATAGGGAATATCAAATCCTTTATATTTTCATTAGCAAAGTTCTCTGAGTTAACAAAATCATCACTTTCATTTCCATCAGCATCTACAAATGTTGCATTTGACAAATCAAGATATTCGGTATTGATATTCTTGAAATATGCCAAATCAGTAGGCGTTATCTTGCCATTAATAACGACTTCACAAGGATTAGTATTTTTCAAAAGGGAACTACTTGACTTCATTGAGGAGATTGCAGAAGAATAAGCTGATTCCAAACTTGTTACTTCATCCAAGTTAATGGTTATATAACATCCGTCAACCTTAAAAGGGTCAGCTTTAGGAGCAAATTCTTTAACCTTTTCACGAACAGTCTCAGGCAAAATACGAGTAATATCAAAACCTTTCAATACCTTAATTTCAGTAATACCTTCAGGAACTGTAATCTTTGAAGTTAAATTCTTAAAACTTGGACTAACAATATCCAAAGTCTTCAACTGTGTACATGAAGAATAATCCATGTCGGCATTTACCTCTCCTAACACAGTTATCTTAGAACTATTTTTCAGATAATCTTGCCAAGTTATAGCCTTAGCAAACGTCTTATTTGTATCCTTAAAATAAATGGTAGAAATTCCGTCCTCTGTTGCCATTGAAAACAAGTTTGTTTGCAACATCGACAAAGGAGCCAATGATTTCTTTGGCATAACAAATGCTGGAGATAATGCAGAATTTGGAAAACAAGAAACCAAATCAACACCCTCATCAAACTCTGCACCATTAAAATCCAAAATGTTATTTTGACTTCCAAAATTGTACGAAAACTGTACTATCTTTTGCAAATCATCGGTTGTCAACTTCACACCATTGGCTGTATTAATAATACAATCATATCCATTAAAATAACCAAACCCAAACCATGGAAGATTTGCCAAATCCCCATTAGCATTGAGAGTAATCGAAACCTTTTTGGAAGTATCATCCTTTACATAAGAAGATGCCCCAAAATTAGTTTGTCCATACACCTTACCACCCAATCCTATGAGGATGGATACAACAAGGCAAACTTTTTTTAATAGATTCTTTACCATCTTAAACTTATATTTTAAATTTATATTTAATTACGGTTTTGAAAGTTTTATCCATCTACGAGATTGCATCATTTACATCATATCAGAATTCTTTGTCCTTTTACCAGAATTCGTCTATTTTTAGATACTTATCAAATTAATCAGAAGTTCTCTTTTACTTTTCTCGAAGCCTCCCTAAAGAGACTTTTTATCATCTTTTGCTTGCAAAGTTATACATTTTGTTTTTGCGTTCAACCAAACCGACCAATCATTTAACGTATTTTAAGCCAAAAATTATCATAAAATACACAAACGAAACATAATGTACACATATATTGACGCTTAAAAACAAAAATAAGGAGCATGCCTTGCGACATACTCCTCAACCTTTTTATACCTTATTCTACTTTCGCAAATGGGGAAGTTAAAGAATTTAGAGAAGTTAATCCTGAAAATATACCCTCTTCACGCGATTGCTAATGGTGGTAAGCACCTCATAAGGAATGGTTTCGAGGATGTCGCTGAGCGTCTGCACTGGCAGTTGTTCGCCAAAGATTTCCACGCTATCACCCTCTTTACAGTCGATGTCCGTGACATCGATCATCGCCACATCCATACAGATGTTGCCCACATACTGAGCCTTTTGTCCGTTGACAAGACAGAAGGCATGACGGTTGCCCAAACGGCGGTTCAACCCATCGGCATAACCGATAGGTATGGCAGCGATGACGCTATCTCTGTCAAGGATGGTCTTGCGGCTATAGCCCACACTCTCACCCGCCTTGATGTGGTGCATCTGCAGAATGGTGGTCTTCAGCGTGCTCACACAGTTGATGGTCTCATTGTTGCGAGAGTTGATGCCATAGAGTCCCAATCCCAAACGACACATGTCTAACTGGCGCTCTGGGAAATGCTCAATACCTGCCGAATTGCAGATATGACGCAATATCTTATGGTCGAAGGCAGCCTGCAACTGCTTACTGCCCTTATCGAAGAGTTCGAACTGATGAGCAGAGAACGCATCGAAGCCGTCGTCGTCGCTACCCACAAAGTGTGAGAAGACACTACGAGGGATGATAGCGTTCTGATGCTTCAGCCTACCTATCAGTTCCTCCATATCATTCTCCGGGTCGAAGCCCAAGCGGTGCATGCCAGTATCCAACTTAATATGTACGGGGAAGCCAGTGACTCCCTCCTTCTCTGCTGCCTTGATAAGGGCATCGAGCAAACGGAAAGAATAGACCTCCGGCTCCAGGTCATAGTCGAACATGGTCTTGAAGGCTGTCATCTCAGGATTCATAATCATGATATTGCTGGTGATACCATTCTTGCGAAGGGTAACACCCTCATCGGCTACAGCCACAGCAAGATAGTCCACACGATGGTCTTGCAGGGTCTTGGCAATCTCCACAGCACCAGCTCCATAACCATCGGCCTTGATCATACACACCAACTTGGTGTGAGGCTTCATGAATGAGCGGTAGTAGTTGAGGTTGGCAACCACTGCATTGAGATTGACCTCAAGAGTGGTTTCGTGTACCTTCTTCACCAAGAGTTCAGTGAGCTGGTCGAAACCAAACTGACGAGCGCCTTTCAACAGGATGACCTCATCGCGCAAAGACTTGAACACCTCGCTGTCGATAAACTCCTCCACATTACCAAAGAAGAACTTCTCAGAAATCTGTATCTCATTACTCTGTTCACAGAGTTGGGGACCAATGCCAATAAACTTTACCACGCCACGCTTGCGACACAGGTCGCTCACCTCGCGATACAAGTCTTTGGGCGACTCACCACTCTGGAAGATATCACTCAGTATCAAGGTATGTCGACGACCTTTATGGTCGGGGCGTCGGCTCATAAAGTCGAGAGCGATATCGAGCGAATTGATATCCGAGTTGTAACTATCGTTGATAAGGGTGCAGCCATGCTGTCCCTCCTTTACCTCCAGGCGCATGGCGACAGGCTCGAGGAGTGCCATACGCTTGTCGAGGTTCTCGGCAGAGAGACCGAGACGACGCGATACTACCGCAGCAATGATCGAGTTAGTGACGGAAGCCTCATCGATGAAAGGCAGTGAATAACTGTCTTCCTCACCTTTATATATATAGGTAATGATAGAAAGATTGCCTTTCTTCTCAACATTCTTCACAAAGAAAGGAGCCTGGGGGTCCTTAAACGACCAGTAGAGCTTCTCACCCTTATAGTCTTGATACTCGTTGACCACCCCACTCACCGTCTCGTCATCACCGTTATACACGATGGTTTCGGCATCATGGAAGAGGATAATCTTCTCACGGCACTTAGCCTCCAGCGACTCAAAGTTTTCCTGATGAGCAGCCCCCAAATAGGTAAGCACAGCGATGGTAGGCTGTATGATGTCGCGAAGCGCCAACATCTCGCCAGGCTGACTGATGCCCGCCTCGAAGACTCCCAGCTGTGTCTGCTCGTTGAGGAGCCACACCGAGAGGGGCACACCAATCTGCGAATTATAGCTGCGAGGGCTACGTGTGACAAAGAGTTCGGGTGATAGCAGCTGATGCAGCCACTCCTTCACCATGGTCTTGCCATTGGAGCCAGTAATGCCCACGATGGGGATGTTGAACTCATCACGATGGCGCTCCGCCAGTCGTTGCAGCGCCTCTAATGTGTTGACCACTTTAAGAAAGTTGGCCTCAGGATAGTCGGAAGCATAACCCTTCGGCACCTGCGACACTACGAAATTTCTAACACCACGGCGATACAACTCAGGAATGTAGTTGTGACCATCATTACGCTCCGACTGGAGAGCGAAGAAGAGAGTTTCCTCTGGGAAACAGAGTGAACGACTATCGGTGAGTATAAATCCCACGTTGCTATCTCTATCTCCATAACGACGCGCACCTATCAGTGTGGTAATCTTTTCAATAGTATATGTCATTATTTTACGAATTAAAATATTTCTCATTGAATCGTCTTTCCTTCTCGTCTATCGCACGGAGGAAACGCTGATGTTCCTCACTGTCGGGATGGAAGGGTTTGTGAGCACAGGCCTCGCGAATGGGGCGCCAGTCTTCAAGAAACTGTTCTGCCGCCATCCCGAAGTAAGTAGCTCTGAATCGTTGCCAGATGTACTCCACCGCCTGCTGGCTGGGATGCAACATATCTTCTGCATAGAAACGATAGTCGCGCAGTTCATCGTTCACAATCTCATAGGCGGGGAAGTAAGTCACCACATCGGGATTGGCTTTCACCACCTGTTGAGCAGCGAGCAGCAGCGTGGCCTTGGATAGCTGACTGCCATGAAATCCATACTTGGCATAGCGTATGGGGCTAACGGTGAGGATGACTCGCTCTGCCTGTAGCCTGTCGATGGCTTGCTGCAGATAGGCGGCACACTCCTCCACCATGAGTTCGCGCTCCTCGAAAAGTCGCTGTGGCCGCTTCTGGCAGTTGTCTACGATTTCGCCTGTTTCCTTGAGCAGATAAACGTGGTTGGTGCCGAGCGTAAAGACAGCCACTCGTGGCTTTACCTCGCTACACTGTTGTATGGTGTGGAGGATGCTGGCAGGATTGTACATCACACCCAAGGGGTTGACCGTAGCCAGGAAGCGGTTCTCCACGAAGCGCCGACCTAAGTTATCGGCAAAACAACTGCCCACAAAGAGCATCTTCTCTGCCGGAAGGATCTCAAAGTCGGCCTTCGGTATCTCTATTTCAGTTCTGAAGTTCATTTTTATTCTTCTTTTTCCACTCTGTCCATACACCTATTATAATAAGGAGAACGAGGATGCCATAACCGACATAAGCCACCGTCTCGGTCTTGCGAAGCGATGCTGGATGGAAGTCGAGCACGACGGTGTGCTTACCTGCCTGCACACGAAGGGCACGCAGAATGTAATTGACGCGTCCCAACTCTGCTGGCTGACCATCAATAGTAGCAGTCCAACCTGGATAGTATATCTCAGAGAAGACCACAACACCACCCTTGCTGGAGTTTACCTCATAGACTAAGTTGTTGGGCTTATACTGCGTCAGTTTGGCGATAGAAGTGTCGTCTTGAGGCACACTCTCACCGAGTTGCTCTCTGAACTTCGCATCCGCCACTGCCTGATGGCGCAAGTTGTACTTGCCCACAGCATCGATCTCTTCATTGGCATTAGCCACGTAGTTCACCTTGTCAACAAACCAAGCATTGCCATAGGCGTATGGATTCTGCACAGGCACCGTCTGTCCTGCCTGCAACGGCATGATGAAGTACTTGGTGTTGAGCATATTAAGCACAGGGAAGAGGCTATCACCCTTCACCTGGGTCATGTCGCCGCTGGCTTCTGCTACAGCGTTCCACACCTTGTTCTTCTCTTGTGCGATATGTGCATCGATCATCTCTTGATAGCGGCGCAACTTAGCAGCACTATATCCACCGATGCTCTTATGATAATAAGAGGTTTCGTTCTCATTAAATGTATTGGAAGCCAAGTTGAGCACACGATAATCGAGCGACTTGTCGCGAAGTATCGTCTTGTCGGTCTCTGTCATGCGCTGTGGGGCGCTACGCACTGTCTGCTCCACAAACATATCGTCATAGAGATAGCGTTTGTTCACCAGCCACATGTCTACCAAGCAGAGGAGAATCAAACCACCTATCATCCATTCAGCACCCAACTTCTTCGATCTGTAGAGCAAGAGGAGGGCGGTGCCGATGACGATAATCCAGAACGAACGCCAACAATCGGCAGAGAACACAGCCTGTCGCATCTCTACGAGGTTGCTCATCAGCGGGATGCGATATTCCTCTGGTATCTGCTGCAGAGCATGGAGTTCGCCCACAGAGATGAAGTCATAAAAGAATGTACCTGGCATCAACGCAAAGAGAGCACAAAGTCCTGCAGTAAGGGCGAAGCTCAGACTCACCCACTTCATCTTGCTCTTCAGCAGCTCAGGCTCGTCGATGATACGTTTGAGCGCCAACATGGCAAGGCGCGGAATGGTAAACTCGGCTATAACGAGGATGGACGCCACCGTGCGGAACTTGGCGTACATCGGAACATAATCGAGGAAGAAGTCGGTGAAAGGCATGAAGTTGCGCCCCCAAGAGAGCAGGATGCTCAGGATGGTAGCGGCTAAGAGTGCCCACTTCATAGGACCCTTCACGATGAAGAGACCCAAAACGAAGAGCATACAAACGAAAGCTCCCACATACACAGGACCACTCGTGCCAGGCTGGTTGCCCCAGTACTGTCCCAACTGTTGATACACCTGCACAAAGTTGGGATCGGCTTTCTCCATAGCCGTCTTGCTCATACTCAGAGGCACAGAAGCACCACCTTTGGCATTAGGGATAAGGAGAGTCCATGTCTCATCGATGCCATAGCTCCACTGGGTGATGTAGTCTCTATCCAGTCCGCTATCTGTCTGATTGGCAGCATTCTTCTTCACCAGTTCACTCTTTCCACGCATCGACTCCTGACCATACTGCCAGGTGTGATACAGGCTCGACAGATTGAGGCAGATGCCTATGGCAGCACCTACCACACATACAGCAGTAGCCTTAGCGAAACGCTGCATCTCATGCTTGCGAATGGCTTCCACGAGATAGGCTATCACCATGAAGAGTATGATGAAAAGATAATAGTAGGTCATCTGCACATGGTTGGCATAAACCTCTAAGCCAGAGAAGAAAGCCGTGAGCAACAAGCCCCACAGGTACTTTCCCCTATAAGCCAGTACAATGCCAGCTATCATCGGTGGAAGATAAGCCAAAGCCATGACCTTCCAGATGTGGCCGGCGGCAATGATGATAAAGAAGTAGGACGAGAAGGCCCAGATGATAGAGCCTAATGCCGCCAACGACTGTCTGAAGTCGAAAGCTCTCAACAGGATATAGAAGCCTAAGAGATAAGCAAAAACATACCACACATTCTCGGGCAACCACAGATGATACATATTGGATGCTTGCTTCAGCACCGCACCACTCTTATACGATGGTGCCATCTGATAGGTAGGCATGCCTCCAAAGATGGAGTTGGTCCAACGAGTCTCCTCGCCTGTTTTCTTCTCAAACTGCGAACGCTCCTGACCCGCGCCCACACCTGCGGAAGCATCATGACGATACAGAATACGTCCCTCGATGTCGGCAGGCATGAAGTAAACAAACGAGATGATGGCAAACGCGACTACTGCTAAAATATCCAGCAGATACTTCTTCAAAAATTCCATTCTTATATAAACGTTTATATTTTCTTTTCGTAATCTTCTGCAAAGATAGCGCAAACGAGAGCAATGGAAAACATGTTTTCAAATTGCCGAGTGCAGCTAATCTTCTGCAAAGATAATCATTTTCTCTTATAAGAAATGCCACAGATAAGATATTTTTTGTATTTTTGCATCCCAATTACATCGAAAAGCAATTTTATAATATGAAAATAGGAATCATCGTTGCGATGGACAAGGAGTTCGCGCAACTCAAAACATTGCTTAGTGACAGCAAGACAGAGCATAGAAATCACAAAGACTTCGTGACTGGCAACATCGGGAACAACGAAGTCATCATGCAACAATGCGGCATCGGAAAAGTGAATAGCACCATCGGAGCCGTAGAGATGATAGACGCCTTCAAGCCCGACCTCATCATCTCGACAGGCGTGGCGGGCGGTGCCGACATACGCCTCAACGTGACAGAGGTAGTGGTAGCCACATCGTGCGTTTATCATGATGCCTACTGCGGTGAGGAGTGTGAATATGGTCAGATTCTCGGAATGCCAGCCACTTTCGACACACCCCAGGAGCTTGTAGCAAAGGCTCTCGCCATCAATGAGTTACCAGGCAATATCCACCCACAGATTCATGCCGGACAAATTGTCAGCGGCGACTGGTTTGTAGACAGCAAGGAGAAGATGCGCTCCATCCTCGACCACTTCCCCCAGGCTATGGCTGTGGATATGGAGAGCTGTTCTATCGCCCATACCTGCCACATCTATCAGACTCCTTTCATCTCCTTCCGCATCATCAGTGACGTGCCACTCAAGGACACCAAGGCACAGCAATACTTCGACTTCTGGGCTAAGATGGCAGAAGGTTCCTTCCAGGTGACCAAGGCTTTCCTGGAAAGATTATAAGAAGATTTTTCTGGAGTTAAGGTGTTAAGGAGTTAAGACAAATGCCTTTGTGGACTTAAAATTAAACATTCAACACTTCACATTGGGCAAGAAGGCACTGGGAGGGCGTGGCATCTTGCCCGCCCATAAAAAATGTCATAACCTCTAAAAAAGAACTCAACATCGTATCATTACGGGCGGGCAAGATGCCACGCCCTCCCCAGTACAAGCTTGCCCATAAAAAATGTCCTACACATTTAACATTAAACAAAAATGAACAAGATACCAAGCTTTACAATCAATCACAACAAGTTGCTCCGCGGCATCTACGTCAGTCGTAAGGACGAAGTAGGCGGAGAAGTAGTAACCACCTTCGACATCCGCATGAAGGTACCCAACCAAGAACCTTGCCTGCACAATGGTGCCATCCATACCATCGAGCACTTGGCAGCCACTTATCTCCGCAACGACGAGGAGTGGAAAGACCGTATCATCTATTGGGGTCCGATGGGATGTCTTACAGGCAACTATCTGCTGATACGTGGCGACCTGGAGAGTAAGGACATCGTAGAGCTGATGAAACGTACCTTCCAGTTTGTTGCCGACTTTGAGGGAGAGATTCCTGGACAGGCAGCCAAAGATTGCGGCAACTATCTGCTCCACGACCTTCCTATGGCAAAATATGAGTCAAGGAAATACTTGCAGGAAGTACTCAACTGCATCAAGGAAGAAAACCTCATTTATCCTACTCAGGAATAAACATGCGCATTAGGCACAACCTTTCCAAATAACCATGAGTAGACTTTTTGTGTTATAATCATAAACACATCTTTCGCAAATGTGGAAGTTAGATATCTTCTTTAACAACAACTTCTAAACTTGCGACACCAAAATGAAAACATAAAAAAAATGAGAATACATATATTTTTTATTACGCTTATCCTTTCACTTATGCTTGTTGATGTAAATGCATCGACAAGCATAAAGCATTTTACAGAAAGCGACGGACTACCCCAAAGCCTCATCACTTGCGTCACTCAAGATAGCAAAGGCTATATATGGATTAGTTCGTGGAACGGACTGAGCCGATACGATGGATACTCCTTTTCCAATTTCAAGGCCAGACAGGGAGATAATTGTCCACTAATCACTAATCGCATCTACTTTATTCGCGAAACGAAAGGAGGAGACATCCTATGCAAGTGCCCCGACGGTTATTATCTATTCAAGACTAACGAAAAGAAGTTTGTTGCACTAAGAAACAAAAAGACAGACAAAGGTGATCGCTTTCGCCCCACCCCACAACAGACAGCAATCATCAGTTCTCTACCCGAATACAAGGATATAGAAACACGCATATTGTATAAAGACAGACAAGGAGGCTACTGGATATACACCCACCGAGGACTCGATCGACTCACTTTCGGAAAGGAAAAAGTTGGTCCTACCAAGTTTAGCCATCATGGAGAGGAGGTGATACGATCCTTATTCTGCGACAAAGAAAACCGCATATTCATAGCCGACAAGAATGGCTTCGTCAGGATATGTACCACAAAGGGCTTACCAATAGGCTACCTTACCAAGAATGGGAATATATCGAAGACAAGAATGTCATTCGGTGCAAGTGTGTATTCCATGTTGCAAGACTCACATGGTTTTCTATGGATTGGCACAAAGCCTAACGGACTTCTCAGACTAAGAGAATCAAAAGACGGAAGTTTCTCTGTAAAGTCATTTACTCAGAAAGCCAACTCTAACAGCATCAGTTGCAACAATGTGTATGCCATAAAAGAAGACCCATCAGGCAGAATCCTCGTGGGAACATTCAATGGTGGACTCAACATTATCGAGAATCCGTGGAGCGACAGTCCCAAGTTCATCAATAGAAATCATGGTTTACAATTCCCCAAGGAGGCAAATTCCATATACGACATACTTCTGACTCCAGACAGAACATTACTACTTGCCACCAATCATGGTATCTTTACTGCTCATATAGATAAAAATGTACAAAAAATTCGGTTTTTACAAAACAAGCGAATACTTGCCGACTCTCTGTCTATCAGCAACAATCAAGCTATGGCGCTACTACGTTCTAACGATGGAACGATATATGTAGCAACTTATGGTGGGGGCTTAAATATCATAGAAAAGGAAAGCCTTCACACTCATCAT
>Ga0129313_1001652_pt1 | contig 13552 bp, 16 predicted proteins | sample O1105metagenome_FD_94436 | JGI IMG/M metagenome (GOLD analysis project Ga0129313, IMG submission 94436) | Orangutan group fecal microbial communities from fecal samples from Wisconsin, USA - O1105 metagenome | ecosystem: Host-associated > Mammals > Digestive system > Large intestine > Fecal... | reverse complement strand
TTCATATGCCGCATTCGTATAATGGCTATTATATCTGCTTGCCATGCAGAGGACGCCGGTTCGACTCCGGCATGTGGCTCCATTTTAAAAATTTCATATGCCGCATTCGTATAATGGCTATTATATCTGCTTGCCATGCAGAGGACGCCGGTTCGACTCCGGCATGTGGCTCCATTTTAAAATTTTATAAGCCGCATTCGTATAATGGCTATTATATCTGCTTGCCATGCAGAGGACGCCGGTTCGACTCCGGCATGTGGCTCCATTGAAATCAACTAGGTTCACGCCTAGTTTTTTTGCATCTTATACAATCATTTCTACAACTTAATGAGATATGATGTTTATACTTCTTTGTTTATGATATCATTTTTTTGCGGAGGAAGATTATGAAGACTAGAATTGAATTGATATCTGAAGATCAACCTGAAGAAATAGTAGTCAGGTGCTATTCAATAACAGATGAAATACAGAATATGATCTCTTTCATAGAAAATGATAAGAAAATCATCGGATACAAAAGGGGAACAGCGTATCCCTTAAAGATGAGCGATATTTATTATTTTGAAATAGTAGATCAAAAGGCATTTATCTATTGTGAAAAAGACATATATGAATCAAAGATGAAACTCTATGAATTTGAAAGAAAAGCAGATGGGACTTCATTCTTTCGTGCATCGAAGTCACTTATTATTAATGCAGATAAGATTGATTCTATTAAACCTTCCTTATCAGGGAGATTTGAAGTGATATTACTAAACAAAGAGAAACTTATTGTGTCTAGACAATATGTACGTGTACTTAAACATATGATTGGATTATAGGAGAAAAAAATGTATAAAAATGAAATGATACATACAATGACTATTCAATATTTTGTGATATATACCTTAACTATGATTGCGACGATCCTGTTCTGTCATATAGATCAACCGCAAATAAAAATGATTTCAGTTAATTATCTCGCTCAGGTGGCTGCCTTTTCATTATTTGCCTGTCTTCCTACAATGGTTTATTACTTTAAACAACCCCAAAATATAGCATTGAAGAATATCATTCATACAATATTACTAGAAATGATTCTGTTGACTGCAGGATACCATATTGGTATGTATCACGATCTATTTGGTGGATGCATTTTCTTTATTACAGTACTGGTAGTAGATGTACTCGTTAGAATATTTAACTATCTCAATGATCGTCATATGGCTATAGAAATCAATAAAGCTCTTAAGAGTAGAAAAGGGTGAACGTATGAACAGTATTGAAATTAAACATCTTACTAAAAGCTTTGGTGATATTAAAGCAGTAGATGACTTAAGCTTTAGTGTAGAAAAGGGGACTTTCTTCTCTTTTTTAGGTATTAATGGTGCTGGTAAGAGTACTACTATTTCTATGATATGTGGTGAACTTACAAGTGATACAGGAGAAATATACATTGAAGGCAAAGATATTAAAACACATATGGATGAAGTAAGAACTACTATAGGTGTTGTTTACCAGACTTCAGCATTAGATGATGTATTGACTGTTTATGATAATTTAAGATATCGCGGGGCTCTTTATGGAATCACTGGAGACGCATTAAAAAGTAGAATCCATGATTTATCTACTTTATTAGATTTTAAGGATTACTTGAAGAAGCCATTAAATAAGTTGTCAGGTGGACAGAAAAGACGTATTGATATAGCACGTGCGCTTATTCATGAACCACAGCTTCTTATACTCGATGAACCAACAACAGGTTTAGACCCTCAAACAAGAAAAATCTTGTGGAAAGTTATCAATGATTTAAGAAAAGACAAACATATGACAGTCTTCTTAACAACCCATTATATGGAAGAAGCGGCAGAAGCAGATCAGGTTGTTATTATTGATCACGGTCGCATGATTGCATCTGGTACACCTCATGAATTAAAACTTAAATATGCATATGATTATTTGAATATTTATCATGTTAAAGAAGAGGACATCAAGTCTCTAGGATATCCTTATACAAAAATAAAAGATGGATATACATTGCGTGTGAATCATCCTAGTGTTGTTAAACAATTGATTCTTCAAAGACCGGACTTATTTGATGACTTTGAACTTGTAAAAGGAAGAATGGATGATGTCTTCTTGAATGTAACAGGGACAAAATTACCAGGAGGTGATTACTCATGAAACAGCTCTATCATTTGGTGCTTAGACATACAATTTTGTTTTTTAAGGACAAAGGACGTTTCTTAACAGCTTTAATTACACCTATTGTGCTCATTGTCCTCTATATGACATTTCTAGGTACTATCTATCATGATTCTCTCGATAGTATAGTAAAATACTTTGATGTCTCTCAAAAAATCATCGATGCTTTTGTGAATGGTTATCTCTTTTCTTCATTACTCGCAGTGAGCTGTGTCACAGTATCGTTTTGTTCGAACATGATCATGGTACAGGACAAAGCAGATCATAAAGTGAAGGATTTACTTATAGCACCAGTAAGTAAAACAACATTAGCACTTAGTTATTTCATCTCTACACTCATTATCACAATGATTATTAATATCACTGCTTTAATTGCATGCTTTATTGTCTTAGGTACTTCCCATTGGGTGCTGCCTTTTAAAGATATATTATATTGTTTATTTGATATCTTTCTGCTGACATTATTTGGAACATCTCTTTCATCTATTATTAACTATTTCCTTACAACTCAGGGACAGATTTCAGCCGTCAGCAGTATCGTGAGTGCAGGATATGGTTTCTTATGTGGTGCTTATATGCCTATTTCTCAATTTACACCTGCAGTACGTACTTTTATAAAGTTCTTACCAGGAACATATGGGACATCACTTATTCGTAATCATTTATTAAGAAGCTTATTCACAAAACTAGGTACAAAAGTGCCTGTTCATATAATGAATGAAATCCATCAAAGTTTTGATACATCATTTAAACTTATGGGTCATACTGTAACACAAAGTATGATGTATTTTATTATGATTGGTACATGTGCTATTCTATTGCTTATCTACATCTCTTTGAATCATATAAAGAAAAATATGTAAATTCTATGTATTTTTAATCCAAGGATTGAAAAATATCAGAAATAGTTTAAGATGTTTTTGTGGAGGTTTTAGTGCTGCCATGAAATTCTTAAAGAAATTAGTTATTATTGTCGCATTGGTGATCTGTTATGTATTTTCCAATGCTGTCAGTATTTATATATATAGTTTTAAAGATGATGCAAGAAATGCAGATGTAGCAATTGTATTAGGTGCATCTACATATAATGGACATCCATCACCTGTATATCAGGAAAGAATCAATCATGCGGTTGATTTATATAATAAGCATCTTGTCAAGAAAATCATTACGACAGGAGGATACGGAAAGGGAAATCCTGTCAGTGATGCATATAATGCAAAGCTTTATGCAATCAGTCAAGGAGTATCAGAAGATGATATTCTTACAGAAGATCAATCTACAGTCACATTAGAGAATCTAATTAATGCGAAAAAGATTATGGATGTATACAACTATCAAACGGCATTAATTGTAAGTGATCCATTGCATATGAAAAGAGCAATGCTTCAAGCAAAAGATGCAGGAATCAAAGCCTATACCTCACCTACGCATTCTTCTCGTTTTCGTACAAGAGATACCAAGTTTAAGTTCCTAAAACGTGAAGTAACCAATTATATTGGTTATAAATGGTATCGTCTCTTTAAATCCTTTATCAAGTTGTGATAGAATAGAGTAAGAAGGGTGAAGGGAGTTGTTTTTATGTTTATGATTAATACAGGATGTATATGCTGTGCAATTCTTGCATTGACATTCTTGTTTTATTATATAGTTTGTTCATGTCTTAAGGGATTAGGGGTTTATTGTATCAGTGCATTTAAGGATGTACCTCGTGAAGAAAGCCGTTATTATGATAAGAGAAGAATTAGCCGTGCCCAAAGAAGAGCATTTAAGAAATGGTTCATAATATTAAGCATAGGTGCTGTACTTTCCTATTTTATTAGTCAGTATTTTGCTTATATTGCGATTGGACTATGGGCAGCTATATTCTTTAAAGATATCTTTGTAAAAAAAGAGAACTTATTCAGAAACTATCGTATCTAATGGCCTTATAGGCCATTATTTTTTTTAGAGGTTATTATGGAAAAATTATTACTTGTACTTATATGCATCCTAGGTATTGTCATCATGGTTAAAGGATTGATGACTCGTTTTCAATATCGTCTAAAAGCCACACGCTGTTCTTTACAGGCATCAGGAAAAATCGTAGATATCAAACAGGATGAACTCTATCTCTATATCATGACAATTCAATACTATGCAGAAGGTAAGTTTATAGAAAGAAAACCATCTATCACTTATTTTCAGATGAAATATTTTAGAAATAATAAACGTGTTACAGTGGACTATGATCCCAACTCTCCTGATACGTTTATTATCGAAGAAGATCTATTTCCTATGCGATTCACTAATTTTCTTATATTCAGTGGTTTTGTATTAGTGTGTTGTGCCGCATTATTTATCATTTGAGGTCTATTATGAAGAAAATAATATTACTACTTCTTGGTGTGCTTTTAACAGCCTGTACACCATCTTCAACAATAAAAAACAAAAAATATATTAACTCAGAAGGAACAACTTTAGAGACACGTATCTCTGTACCAGAAGGATATCAAAGAGAACAAAGTGATTTTGCTCATTTCTTACAGACTTATCCATTAAAGAAAAACGGCAGTCCTGTTCTTTTATATAATGGAAAAAAGAAATTTGATCAAAGCTCACAGATAGGTGTCTTTAAACTTCCATTAGAAAATGAAAACCTCCAGCAATGTGCAGATTCAGTTATGAGAGTCTATGCAGAATATTACTGGCATACAAAACAATATGATAAGATTCAATTTCACTTAAGTGATGGTTTCTTGTTGTCTTATAATAAATGGCGAGAAGGCAATCGTGTTGTTATTAAGAATGATCATGCGAGTTATGTGAAGAGTGCTTCCTACGATGATTCTTATGAATGTTTTAAAAAATACTTACGCATTGTATTTGCTTATTCAGGAAGTGCAAGCATGGTGAGTGAATCTACACCAATTGCGCCAGATGAAATAAAAGTAGGAGATGTATTCTTAAAGGGTGGTTCACCAGGACATGTCGTGATGATTGTAGATGTTTGTACAAATAAAGAAGGTAAGAAAGCTTTCTTACTTGCCCAGGGCTATATGCCTGCTCAGGAATTTCATTTATTAAAGAATCCATCACATGATGATCCTTGGTATTATGAAGATGAAATCAAATACCCATTTGAAACACCTGATTATACATTTGAGGAAGGTAGTTTAAGAAGATTATGTTATTGATGAATGTATATAGTGGTCATAAGATAGACCCATTACATATTAAGGAAGATGATATTCATTTAGAAGATATTGCACATGCATTAAGCCTTATATGTCGAGGTAATGGACATATTAAATATTTCTACTCTGTGGCCCAGCATTCTCTTAACTGTGCGAAAGAAGCACAAAGCAGAGGATATAGTAAAGATGTTGTTTTATCATGTTTATTTCATGATGCAAGTGAAGCCTATATGAGTGATTTGATTACACCTATTAAGAAACAGATGAAAGAGTATCAGACAATAGAAAATCATCTCTTAGAAACTATTTTTCATGCTTTTCATATTCAATTAAACGATGATGAAAAATCAATCTGGAAAGAAATGGATCATCTCTTACTTGAAGCAGAATTAAAAGAAATGATGCCTTTAGAAGAAAATAGACCTTCTGTTTTACTGATGAGTGTCCCTGATTTAAAGGAACATTATTATCGTGATATAGAAGAAGAATTCAAATCTTATGCGTTACAATTATTGGAGGATTTATAATGAAGATATATGTTACTTATACATTTTTAAATAAACAAGACAGAGATGCCTTTTATCAATCTATTAAAGATAATCATATTCAAGAATTGTCTCTCTCTGATGAAGGATGTCTCAAATATTCTTATACACCTATAGATGATACTGTTCTTTTTTTAAAAGAAGAGTGGATATCTGAAGAATTGCAGTTAAAACATTTAAAACATCCTCATATGGATATCTTGAAACGATTAAAGAATCAATATGCGTGTCAAACTACAGTGCGTCATGGAACGGCTTCTTTAGAGACAGAACGTTTAGTATTAAGAGAATTTAAAATAGAAGATGCAGAGGATATGTATCATCATTGGGCTAATGATGAAAAGGTTACTCGTTATTTGACTTGGCCACCTCATCAATGTGTTGAAGATACAAAGCAGTTACTTGCTTCATGGATTCAGTTATATGAAAAGGGTGATTCATATAACTGGGGCATTGTAGTAAAAGATAAGAATACACTCATTGGAAATATATCTGTCACACGTATTGATAAGAATGCAAATACAGTAGAAATGGGTTATTGTATTGGGCAGGCTTATTGGGGCTATGGATATGTAGCTGAAGCACTTAGAGAAGTTATTTCTTATTTATTTAAGGAAGGCTATGATCTTGTACGCGCAAGACATGATAAAAATAATCCTCATTCAGGTAGAGTGATGCAAAAAGCTGGTATGAAATATGAGGGCACCTTTAGAAAACATGGAAAAAATAATCAGGGAGTAGTAGATGATGTTGTTTATTCTATTCTTCCTGAAGAATTATAATAGGAGATCATATGGAAGTTAGAGAAATATGCTTGGCACATGTCAAAGAGATATCACAGTTATTTAATGAAATATTCTCTAGGGAACCATGGAATGATGAATGGAATGAAGAGGACCTCTCTATTTATATGCATGATCTAGTAGGTAATCGTTTATCTCTTTCTATTGGTTTATATGATGGAGACAAACTCATTGGAATTGCGTTAGGTCGTATTAAACATTGGTATAATGGCAGAGAATTCTGGATTGATGAGTTTGGAATAATGACAGATGAACAATCTAAAGGACTTGGTTCACAGTTTATGGATTTAGTGGTTGACTATACGAAAAAAAGAGGAATAGATCGTATAATGTTGATTACGGAAAGAGAATTTCCTGCTTATTACTTCTATCAGAAAAATGGCTTTAAAGAACAATCATCACAGGTTGTATTCATGAAAGAATACTAAAGAAACAGGTGTGTACTTTTGTGTACGCACTTTTTTGTCCTAAAAAATAGATTATTGACTCTTTCAATGACATAATATACCCTATAAATTCCATATAATTACTATCATTTGTAAAATGAAAGCGCTATAATAACAGTGGTTAAAATGTATTGTAAGGAGATTGATAATATGAAACTATTAGAACCAATTAAAGTAGGTCCAATCACATTGAAAAACCGTATCATGTTCCCACCAATGACAACTGGTTATGAAGAACGTGATGGTTCAATTTCTAAACAGAGCTTCAACTTCTATAAACGTATTGCGGAAGGCGGCGTATCTTATATCGTACTTGGAGACGTAGCACCAGTAAATACTGTTTCTCCAACACCAAAACTATTCAAGGATGAACAGATTCCAGCTTATAAAGAATTAGCTGATGCATTACATGAATTTGATTGTAAATTAGGTATTCAGATCTTCCATCCTGAATATGATGTTCAGGCTCTAGCTGAAATGTTTAAGAAAGGTGATATGCAGGCAGCACGTGCTAAATTACATCATGATATGCTTCATTTCACTGATGAAGTATCTCCAGAAGCATTAGATACAATTCTTACTCAGATGGGTGAATGCGTAAGACGTGCTTATGAAGCAGGTGTAGACGTAGTAGAAGTTCATGGAGACCGTTTAGTAGGTGCTTTATGTTCTACAGTATTAAACCACCGTACTGATGAATACGGAGGAAGCTTCGAAAATAGAACACGTTTCGCATTACAGGTTGTAGAAAGCATTAAGAAACATGCACCTCACATCTGTATTGATTATAAACTTCCAATCATCACTGATAACCCATTAAGAGGTAAAGGTGGATTAAAGATTGATGAAGCTGTTGAATTTGCGAAGAAGCTTGAAGAAGCAGGCGTTAACATGATCCATGTAGGACAGGCAAACCATACTGGTAACTTAAATGACACTATTCCAGCAATGGGTACTCAGCCATATTGTTTCATGCAGTCATATACTAAGAGAGTGAAAGATGCTGTTAGTATTCCAGTATCTGCAGTAGGACGTATCGTGACTCCACAAAACGGTGAAGCATTAATCGAAAATGGTGTATGTGATATCGTAGGTTATGGACGTTCATTATTAGCTGATCCTGATTATGTTAAAAAGATTGAAGATGGACAGCCATGCAGAATCCGTTTATGTATGATGTGCAATAAAGGATGTACAGACTCTATCCAGAACAGAAAGTTCTTAAGCTGTGTCCTTAATGCAGAAAACGGCTATGAATATGAAAGAACAATTACACCTGCTGATACTAAGAAGAAGGTTGTTATTGTAGGTGCAGGACCTGCAGGCTTAGAAGCTGCAAGAGTTGCGAAAGTCAAAGGTCATGACGTTATTGTTTATGACAAGGATACTAAAGTAGGCGGACAGTTAAATATTGCTTCTGTACCACCTAGAAAAGAAGAAATGAATCGTGCTATTCATTATCTAGCAAATGAAGTAAAAGTATTAGGCGTTGATTTACGCTTAGGTAAGGCTGTCACTAGCGAAGATATCTTAGCTGATCAGCCTGATGAAGTAATCATCGCAACAGGTGCTTCTAACTTCATCTTAAATATCCCTGGTAAGGATATGCCACATGTTCAGGATGCTTGGAAAGTACTTTCTAATGAACAATTCCCAGCAGGAAGAATCGTTGTTATCGGTGGTGGATTAGTAGGTGCTGAAACAGCTGAATATCTTGCACTTAGAGGTAATGATGTCAGCATCGTAGAAATGATGGATACTATCGCAAAAGAAGAATCAACTACAATTCGTCCAGAAATGATGGCTGATTTTGAAAAGCATGGTGTTAAACAGTTCACTAATACTAAGGTAACAGAAATCACTGCAACCACAGTAGAAGCAGAAACTGCAGAAGGTAAAGTTTCTCTTCCATGTGATTATGTAGTATTTGCAGTAGGTGCTCGTTCTAATGTATTTGACACAACTGCATTAGAAGAGAAGAACATTCATGTTCAGACAATCGGTGATGCAAATAAGGTAGCAGATATCAATTCAGCAATTGAATCTGGTTATCTTGCAGCAAACGCATTATAAGATGCTTAAGACAGGTTATGCCTGTCTTTTTTGTGTTATAATACATTTCCTAAGGAGGTGAAAAGATGGCCCATGTTCCAACATATCTAGCGATAGATATTAAATCATTTTATGCATCTGTAGAGTGTCTAGAAAGAGGACTTGATCCACTAGACACCAATCTTGTTGTTGCAGATGCCACGCGTACAGAAAAAACAATATGCCTTGCCGTCTCACCTAGCTTAAAAGCCTATGGTCTTCCAGGACGTGCAAGACTATTTGAAGTCATTTCTAAACTTAAAGAATTGAATCATCAAAGAGAACCGCTAGATGGCAGTTCTTTTCTTGCATCAAGCCTTAATAAGAATAAACATAAAGCCATAGATTATATCATTGCGAAACCGCGTATGTCTCTCTATCTTGAGTATTCAACACGTATTTATTCTATTTACTTAAAGTACTTTTCGCCTGATGATATTCATGTCTATTCCATTGATGAAGTCTTTATTGATGCCACGCATTATCTAGATACATATGAATTAGATGCCTTTCATCTTGTTCAGAACATTATTCATGATATATACGAAGAAGTGGGCATTACAGTGACAGCAGGGATAGGAACCAATCTTTATCTTGCAAAAGTAGCTATGGATATAGTTGCTAAACATAAAGAACCAGATGAGAAAGGTGCACGTATTGCTTATTTAAACACATATGCCTATAGAAAACTGTTATGGTCTCATACGCCTTTGACTGACTTCTGGAGAGTAGGTAAAGGGATTTCTAAAAAACTTAATAACATAGGTTTATATACAATGGGAGATATCGCAAGATGCTCATTAGAAGATGAAGAAAAACTCTACAATCTATTTGGTGTCAATGCTGAATTACTCATTGATCATGCCTGGGGATGGGAACCATGTACAATGTCTGCTATTAAAGCCTACAAGGCACCTTCTAAAAGTATCGGAACAGGACAGGTTCTTTCATGTTCTTATGATTATAAGAAAACAGAAATCATTCTTAAAGAAATGATAGAATCTCTCAGTCTAGACCTTTTTGAAAAGCATCTTGTCACAAACAAGCTTGTTCTTACGATTGGATATGACATAGAAAATATGAAAGCTTATCATGGAGAAACTATGGAAGATCGTTATGGGAGAACATTGCCTAAAAATCTCCATGGTACAATTAATTTAGATTCATATACTTCTTCTTATAAATTGATGAGTGATTCATTACTACGTTTCTATCGCTTACATATCAATCATGCACTAACAATAAGAAGAATTCAGCTCACTGCAGCCCAGATAAGAAGTGATGATGATATTCCTATGACCTATAAACAGTTGTCCTTATTTGATGAAGAAAAGCCTGAAATTGATCTTTCTAAAGAAAAGAAGCTGCAAGGTGTCACTCTTGATATCAAGAAAAAATATGGTAAAAATGCCTTGCTGAAAGGGGCTGATCTTCAGGAAGGGGCTACAACAAGAGAAAGAAATAAGATGATAGGAGGACATAAGGCATGAATTATGACGATATAATACATATGAAACATCCTACTTCACCTCATCATCCAAGAATGTCCATGAATAATAGAGCAGCGCAGTTTGCACCTTTTGCCGCTCTTAAGACACATGTAGATAAAATAAGTGAAGCAGGTAGACTTACAACTCAAAAACGTATCCTAGATGAAGACCAAAGACAAGTATTAAACATAGTACTTAATAACTTGCTTAGTCATAAAAAAGAACATCCTTTCATCACTATCGATTACTTTGTAGAGGATGAATATAAAGAGGGTGGGTCTTATGTAACTGTGAGAGGACAATTCAAGGATATTGATGAAATCAATAAACAAGTCATATTACGAGATAAAACAACTATTTCAATTGAGAATATCTATCATATAAGTGTATATAAGAATCAAGACTGATTTATTTCAGTCTTTTTGACTCTCTAGCACTCAACTGTTGACAATGCTAAAAAAGGTGTGTATACTGTCTTTAGCATTTAAAATACTAGAGTGCTAAAGGAGCGTATAAAAATGTCAGATAAGAAAGAATTTAAAGCAGAGTCTAAAAGACTGCTCGATTTAATGATTAATTCTATTTATACTCATAAGGAAATCTTCTTAAGAGAATTGATTTCTAATGCAAGTGATGCAAGTGATAAGCTTTACTATAAAGCATTACAGGAAAATATTAATGGTTTCTCAAGAGAAGATATGGCAATCAACCTTATTGTAGATAAGGAAAACAGAACCCTTACAATTGCTGATGAAGGTATTGGTATGAATAAGGAAGAACTAGAAGAACATTTAGGTACTATCGCTAATTCTGGTTCTTATGAATTCAAGAATGCCTTAGAAAAAGGTGTCAGTGATGTTGATATCATCGGTCAGTTTGGTGTTGGTTTCTATAGTGCCTTCATGGTTGCTGATGAAGTAGAAGTTTATTCTAAGAAATATGGTGAAGATAAAGGCTACTTATGGAAGAGTGATACAAGTGATGGATATACTGTTGAAGAAGTAGAAAAAGCAGAAAATGGTACGACAATCATTCTTCATTTAAAGAAGGATACAGAGGAAGAAGATTACAGCAAGTATCTTGATCAATATGAAATTGAAAGACTTGTTAAGAAATATTCAGACTATGTTCATTACCCAATCAAGATGGATGTGACTACATCTAGAAAAAAGGAAGATAGTGATGAATATGAAGATGTTGTAGAAAACAAGACTTTAAACTCACAGGTTCCTTTATGGAAACGTCAGAAGAAAGATATCACTAAAGAAGAATATGATGAATTCTATAAAGCTAAATTCAATGATTTTGAAGCTCCTCAGAGAGTCATGCATAATGTTGTAGAAGGTGCTGTTTCTTATACATCATTATTATTCATTCCTTCTAGAACTCCTATGAACTACTATTCACAGGACTATAAGAAAGGCTTACAGCTTTATTCACGTGGTGTCTTCATCATGGATCATGCAGAAGATTTAGTGCCAGAACATTTCAGATTTGTAAAGGGTCTTGTTGATTCACAGGATTTAAACTTAAACATCTCTCGTGAAATGTTGCAGCATGATAGAAAGATGAAGGTTATCGCAAATAAGATTGAAAAACGTATTCAGACTGAACTTGAAAAGATGTTGAAGAATGACCGTGATGAATATATTACATTCTTTAAGAACTTTGGTATGCAGTTAAAGTTCGGTATTTATAACAGTTATGGAATGATGAAGGATAAGCTTCAGGATTTATTAATGTTCTATTCTTCTGATAAGAAAGAACTTATTACATTAAAGGAATATGTAGAAGCTATGCTTGAAGATCAGAAGGAAATCTATTATGCTTCTGGTGAAACAGTAGAAAAATGTGATTTATTACCACAGGTAGAAGCGGTTAAGTCTAAAGGTTATGATGTTCTTTATATGACTGATAATGTCGATGAATTCTGCTTACAGATGATGAGAGACTATGATTCTAAGACATTCAAGAATGTTACTCAGGGTGATTTAGACTTAGAGACAGAAGATGAAAAGAAAGAACTTGAACAGAAGACTGAAGACAACAAGCCTTTGCTTGAAATCGTTAAGAAGGCTTTAGGTGATAAAGTACAGGATGTTAAATTATCTCATCGTTTAAAATCTCATCCAGTATGTCTAGCAAGTGGTGATGGTGTTTCATTTGAAATGGAAAAGGTATTAAACCAGATGCCAGATGCTCAGGGTGTAAAAGCAGGAAGAATTCTTGAAATCAACCCAGATCATGATTTATTTAAATCATTACAGTCTGTTTATGAAAAAGAACCTGTTAAGATTGATGAATATGCATCTATTCTATTTGATCAGGCATTATTAATTGCTGGATTCTCTATTGATGATCCTGTAGATTTCTCTAACAAGATCACAAAGCTTATGATTGAGGCTTCTAAATAACAATTCAATTTGATATAATGAGAGCAGAAAAGAGGGATTTTTATGAAATTATTCTTATCTGCTCTTTGTTTATGTGCGAGCGGATTATTACTATTTATTTCTTTTAAGTTGATTTATGCTTATACAATGATTGACCGTTTTCATGATGCCTCATCAAAATGGATTGAAGCCTTAAAAGAGAAGGATGAAGACTTAGAAAACATTCAGATAATCTTATCTCAATATGAAAAACCAATTGATTTCACTTATAAAGTTTTTCATAAAATAAACTCTTTTATGAAATAAATCATTTATTTGAATACCCATAATCTACAGGTAACGATTTAAGAGAAGTGCGGAGCAGAAATATTCAGGATATAGACTATCTGCCTATGACTGATAGGGAATGATCTCTGTAGGTATT
>Ga0129313_1001651_pt1 | contig 13560 bp, 4 predicted proteins | sample O1105metagenome_FD_94436 | JGI IMG/M metagenome (GOLD analysis project Ga0129313, IMG submission 94436) | Orangutan group fecal microbial communities from fecal samples from Wisconsin, USA - O1105 metagenome | ecosystem: Host-associated > Mammals > Digestive system > Large intestine > Fecal... | reverse complement strand
CGGCAGCGTCTCCATGTGGTATCTGTTTTACACCAAACCCGGGAAAATGCTGGCCACCGCCGACGCCATGGACCGGGTCATGGCCCTGTACAACGCCATGACCTGCGGCCACGGCAGCGGCGCCGCGGAGCTGTACCGGGCGGAGACTTACTGCGTTCAGGGCCGGTTCGAGGAGGCGGAGATCCAGGCCTATCAGGCCGCCTATCTCTCCCGGCGGGCCCAGAACCCCTCCCTCGCCTGCGGCGCAGCCCTCGTTCTGGGCATCATCGCCATCTATCAGGCGGACGAGTCCGGCCTGCGTCAGGTGATGGAGGAGCTGTCCCTTTTGGCCGACACCGCCCCGGACACCGCCCTGGGCCGCTGCATGACCCAGACCGCCCGCAGCTACCTCATCGGCCTGCAGATGGAGAAGGGCGAGGGGCGCGGCCTGCCCCGGGACGACTTCGACACCTCCGGCGGCCTGACCTTCCCCAATTTCATCGTCAAGACCGCCCAGATCACCGACCTGGTGCTGAAGGGGGAGTACCGCCGGGCCATCGGCAGCGTGGAGGCCGCCCTGAAGCTGGACCCCCGGCTGCTCTCCCTGCCCGCCCAGACCTTTATGCACACGGGACTGGCCCTGTGCTATCTGGCCATCGACCGGCCGAAGCCGGCGGCTGACCACCTGGATACCGTGCTCACCCTTGCGGCCCAGGACGGCAATTACGCCTTTCTGGCCAGCTTCCGCCGGTATCTGGAGCCCCTGCTGGATCAGCCCGCTCTGGCAAAGAAGCACGCCGCCGCCATCCGGGAGCTGCGGGCCTTCCGGATCCACCACACGCAGGTGGAATCCAGCCGGATCTTCGCCCAGCTGGAGGGGAAAACCATCTCGGAGGCACTCACCAGCCGGGAGCAGGAGATCGCCCTGATGGCGGCCCGGGGCCTGCGCAACGGAGAGATCGCCGCCGCCCTGCACATCTCTGAGGGCACGGTGAAAAACCACCTGAAGATCGTGTTTCAAAAGCTGAATATCGACCGCCGTTCCCACCTGTCCAAGCTGCTGCGCTGACTGGAAAAGAACGGAAATATATCCCCTTAGGGATATGCCGAAAAACGGGAGCTTCTGTACAATATAAGGTGACAGAAGCTCCTGTTTTTTGTGCTCTCCGTGTTCTCGCGGCGGGGAACGCATAGAATGGGAACGCGGCCCGGCGCAACAGACCAACCAAGGGCCGTGCCGCCACTCCAGAGTCTCTACAAGGAGGGAACAAAATGAAACGATGGATCAGTTGCCTGCTGACCGCCGCCATGGTGTTCAGCTTCGCGGCCCAGTGCCCCCTGATCACGGCCAAGGCGGCGGAGCCGTCCTCTTCCAGCTCTGACGCACTGGCCGCCCTGGGCATCGACGCCAGCGTAGCCCCGGAGGGCTACGACCCGGACAGTCTCGACAACCCCTACGGCCGGGACACCATCGCCGTGACCCCGGTATATGAGCTGTATACCATTGGATGGGACAGCAAGGTCGACGATGTGCTGGCCGAAAACTGTAAAACCACATACAGCAAAAACATGGAAAACGGAACACAGTTCACAACCGGCCAGACAGATGTGGATAAAGTCTACCTGAAAAGCCGGCTGTACGGCCACGAGAAGTGGAGCGCCAAGACCAGCTCCGAAATTCTGTCTGCGTCTGCCAGGCAGGAAAATCTTTCTTCCTACCAAGGCATTGTCAAGGCCTTCGGCGATTATGCCGTCATCAGCAGCGGCACCTACAACACCGAAAAAGCCGCTGCCGGCGAAGTTCAGCCCACCACGGGCTATCTGACCGGCGCCCAAAAAATCGAGTCTGAGTTTTACTTTGCCGGGGCCGATGATTCCTCTTACTCCAGCTACGCCATGGCCGACGTGGCCGCCGGCAAGTTCAACAGCGACAAGAACACCCTGAGCAGTCAGATCGCCATGGTCTACGCCGGGGCGTACAACAAAAACGGCGGGCTGTACCTGCGCTTCGGTGACGCCACCGACGGCAAGTACGGCAAGCCCATCACCCTGATCCCCACCGACAAGGAGATCGGCAACCCCACTCTGAAGCTGGCCAACGAGGACGGCAGCGCCAGCGATAAGCTGGCGGAGAACTTTGCGGAGAACCCCTACCAGCTGAAGAACTACCTCCAGGTGGCCACCGGCGACTGGAACGGCGACGGCATTGACGAGGTGGCCGTGTACATCCCGGAGGTGGGCAACTCCCGCATCGTGGTCTACGCCCTGCAGAAGCTGTCTACCGACGGCGCCGACGCCTATAAGGACCCCGGCAAGTGGGGCGTGGCCTGGACCTACTACCTGCGGGAGGGCGACGTGGTGTCCAACATGGTGTCTCTGGTCAGCGGCGACGTGGACCAGGACGGCATTGACGACCTGGCCTGCACCTGGGGCTACTACTACGGCCCGGAGCAGAACGTGGGCTCCCGGGCAGTGGTCATGTTCGGCGGGAAAGACACCAACCTGCTCAAGCGCTCCCAGGAGTTCAGCCTGAGCTACGGCACCAGCAACATCGTGCGGGCCTCCTTCGCCTTCGGCGACCTGGCGGGCTCCGGCGAGGAGACCCTGATCCTGTGCGGCCAGTCCGACGCCGACCTGAAGGGCGGCAAGGACTCCCGCTATGTGGCCCTGTACACCTGGAACGGCAGCGGCTTCGTCTCCTCCATGGCCCAGAACTTCGTCCTGTTCGAGAAGGACAACGACGGCAAGTATACCTGGTCCGCCATGAGCAGTGACTTCCGGGAGAAGGAAGCATCTTCTCCGTACTATGACCACTTCTTCTCCCTGCCCCTGACCACGGCCAACACGGCCATCATTTCCCGGCCCATTCAGGGGGACACAGTCCAGCAGGGCAGCAGCACCACCCAGGTCCACGGCAGCCTGCTGTACTTCGACAGCCTGATCATCTCTTACGGGGACAGCGGCCTGTCCATCGACGAGTCCTGGGACACCAGCAGCGCTTACCCCGGCGGGTCCAAGAAGGACTATGTGGAATACAGCGCCGCGGCGGGGGACCTGACCGGCCAGACCGGCGCGGGCACCCTGTTCACCATGTCCCAGACCCTCAGCGAGCACCCGGAAAAAACCGCCAGCTATACTGTAAAGGGCTCCCACCAAGAGCCTGTTTACCGCAGCGAATATTATTATAAAAACTGGTTCTGCAAGCTCTTTAAAATCAAAACCTGGTACAAAGTCATTGACCGCTGGGAAACTGTAACGGACGAAAGCACCGTTAATGTCCCCTACAGCGGCTACACCCCCAGCGAGACCTACCTCACCGCGGTGGCCCGCAGCGAGAAGGGCACAGGGGGCGCCCACTATTCCAATAAGGATCAGGTCAACAGTTCTTACGCCCTGTGTCTGGCCAACACCGACAACGACTCCAGCTATATGAACTACGCGGGCAAGCACTACTACACCTACACCGACCCCCAGGTGCTGGCGGTGCTGGCCTCTCCCCCCTACTTCGCCGACCTGCTGGACCGGGATGACCTGTCCGGCAACTACCCGGAGTCCACCACCAGCTACTCCAGCTCCACCGGCTCCGGCGGCGGCTCCACCGGCTCCACCACCATCTCGGTGGGCGCTTACGTCTCCTACGAGCAGGACATCAAGATCTTCGGTGTGACCGTTGCCTCCTGGGAGGCGGAGGCCACCATCACCGCGGGCTTCACCTGGGAGACGGAGCACACCTCCACCCTGGAGCAGACCGTCACTTACAGCGCCACCTCCGGAGAGAATAAGGTGGCCTTCTACTCCATCCCCATGGAGATCTACGAGTATACCTCCTACGTTCCCGACGGAAAGGGCGGCTATGACAAGGTGATCACCGCCGTGAATATCCCCCACGAAGCATCGGTGCGTCTGCTCAGTCTGGACGACTACGAGGCCATTGCGAAGGATTACAGCGTGCTGCCCGCCATCTCCGGCAGCGTGCTCACCCACACCCTGGGCGACCCCGCTTCCTACCCCAGCAACACCACGAGCAGCGGCCCGATGATCGCGGAGTACACCGGCACCCCCGCCAGCGTGGGCTTCACCGCGGCGGGCGGCGGCTCCACCATCACCCAGGAGATCGCCATGTCTGAGGAAAAGCAGAACGCCTACATCGGCTTCGCCACCGTGGACACCAAGCTGGGCGCGGGCGCGGGCGGCGTGAAGGTGGGCGTCGTGGCCGGCTTCGAGGGCGGCGGCGGCACCGTCAAGATCTCCACCTCGGGCAGCTCCTTCTCCGGCCAGCTGCAGGATATGCCCATCGAGGCCCAGAACTACGGCTACGCCATGAACTGGCGCATCTTCTGCTACCAGTATAAGCAGGGCAAGGTCTCCTTCCCCGTGGTCAGCTATGCGGTCACCGATGTGAAGCGGCCCGCCCCCCTGCCCACCGACTTCCAGCAGAACATCGCCGAGACCACCGACGAGGCCATCACCCTCACCTGGACCTACGACAAGCCGGTGTCCGGCTTCCAGCTCTACCGGTACTACGACTTCCCCGACGGCTCCGGCAGCTACCGGCTGAAGTATGTGCCCTTCAGCACGGGCACTAAAAACGAGGACGGCACCTACACCTTCTCCTACACCGACGAGGGGCTGAGCCCCTACACGGAGTACCTCTATCAGATCCAGACCGAGAGCTCCTATGACCCCAAGGTGAGCATTTACAGCGAGCCTCTGTCCTGCCGCACCAAAACCGAGGTGGGCTACCCCACCATCACCGTGAAAGGGCTGGAGGACGGAAAGCTGCCCATCTACCCCGACGCCAACGGCGAGGCCACGGTCGTTGTAGAGCATCCGGAAAACTACAAGGGTCTGTCCTATCAGTGGCAGAAGCTCAGCGGCAGCGACTGGAAGGATATCTCCGGCGCCAAGGGCACCAGCTACACCATCTCCAACGCCAGCGCCGCGGACCAGGGCACCTACCGCTGCCGGGTCAACGCCATCTACTTCCACGAGCAGTCCCAGAAGGAGTTCAGCATCTCCGCCTACTCCGCTTCCTTCCCCACGGCCTACAGCAAGCGCACCCCCTCCGCCGAGCTGACCGTCAAGGGCAGCAAAGAGCAGTCCGGCACTACCACTGTGGGCAAGCTGCACGCGGAGCTTGAGCTGCACTCCGCCAACGTGAACAACATCACCGCCCCCACGGGGTATATCACCTTCACCATCACCGGCACCGACTACGAGTGCAGCCGGGTGGTGGATCTGATTCCCAGCACCACCACCAAGACCTTCGGCACAGAGAGCAAGTATTACTCCACCGCCTCCCTGGACCTGACCGATCTGGCTGACGGCGCTTACACCGTCACCGCCTATTACAGCGGCGACCGGGTCTTTAAGGATCTGCAGCACGACACGGGGGAAGTGGCCATCATCGGCAACGCCACCGGCTACCGCCTGACCCTGGCAAAAACCGAGGACGGCAGCAGCGTGACCAAGTTCACCTACGGCGATGCCATTTATCCCACCCTGTCCTCTGTCACCGCCACCTCCGGCGGCTATGTGGACGTGACCGAAGGCGTCACCTACCGGATCGTGACCGCCGGAACGGACGGCACGGACGCCAAGGACATTTTGGTCGACAACTTCACCTCCGCCAGCTCGGCCCTGAACGTGGGCGTCTACACGCTCCAGGCTCTGGTGGACGGTAAAGTGGCAGCCAAAACAGAGATCACCGTATCCCCCCGGCCTGTCACCGTCTCTGTCCCCTCCCAGGACAACGTCAAGGCCAACGTAGTGGAAGCCAGCATGCCCGTTCTGAAGGGCGACGGGCTGACCCCTGAGGAGCTGGCCGCCCTGAACCTGACTTACAAGGCCTTCAACTCCGCCGGGAATACAGTGACCCTGCACAACAACATGGACCCCGGCAACTACACCGTGACCCCCTGCCCCTCCAACGACACCCCCGCAGGCCTCTACCAGAACTACACCGTGACCTACGTCTCCGGCACCTATACGGTGATCGGTCTGACCTACCCTCTGTCTGTGGAAGCCCAGAAGTACACAGATAAGGCGGGCAGCCGTATCGTGGGTTCCGCCGGGATCAGCGCCACAGGCACCACGGTAAACCAGTACTCCGCCAACACCGCGGTCCAGCTCTATGCCCAGCCCAACGACGGCTATATGGTGGACCACTGGACGGTAAAGATCGGCAGCACTGAGCAGGAGTTCTATGACGCCAAAAACCCCAACCGCCTGACCATCACCACCGAGCCCGCTCCCACCGAGGTCAAGGTCTACTTCAAGGTCAAGCCCATCGTACTGACGGCCACCACCGATAAGGGCGGCCGGGTGGACTGCACCAACGATAAAAACTTCACCTCCGGAGCCAACGTAAGCAGCGGTGCGGAGTTCACCTTTAAGGCTGTGCCCGCCGAGGGCTACCACTTCTTCGGCTGGCAGCTGGGCGTGGAGGGCACCTCCACCACCTACCCCGCCGGTACGGACAACGGCGACGGCACCAACAGTCTGAACATCAAGGTGGGCACCAACTCCATCGCCCTGAAGGCGGTGTTCCAGCGGGACAGCTATACCCTGACCCTGGAAGGGGACATCACTGCCCACTACCTGCGGCAGGACCCCGCCAACCCCACCGGTCCTCAGATCGAGACTACCATCGTCAGCGGCGCGTCTATCCCCGGCGACACGGAGATCACCGCCCAGCCCAAGACCGGCTATCAGGCCGCCGAGGGGGCGGAGTTCATCCTCAACGGGGAAGCCACCGGCCAGAGCGATTCCTACACCTTCTCCCTGAACGCCAACTCCGTTCTGTCTCTGGACACCCAGCGCAACCGCTATTCCATCACCGCCGCGGCGGATGATGACTCCCACGGCTCCGTGTCCGTCCTGGTGGACGGCCAGCCCGTCCAGGGCGACGCCCTGAGCGCGGTGGAAGGCGGCAGCGTAATTACCTTCATCGCTAAGGCGGAACGCGGCTATCACTTCGACCACTGGACGGTAAACGAAGCGGATGACACGGAGAGCGGCGACACCCTCACCGTGGGCGCTCTGGGCCAGAACATGGCCGTCACCGCAAACTTTGCGGCCAGCAAGGAGTACACCGCCACCGGCATCGTCAGCCACGACAGCCGCGGCACCATGCTGTACACCCTGTACGACATCTACGGCAATGTGGTGGACGAAGCTGAGAGCGAAATGTCCGACACCCTGACCCTCTACGAAGGGGAGTCCATCCTCTTCAAGGTGAAGACCAATTCCGGCTACATGGTGGAGCAGTGGGACTGCAACGGCTCCGCCACCGTCAGCACCGCCAAGACCTACCCCGGCGGCAAAATCACCGCAGACAGCGCCACCGCACCCAATGGCACCATCACCGTCACGGCCTATCTGGTGGCCTCCAGCCTGTATGAGGTGAGCTATGCCGCCTATGAGCACGGTACACTCACCGCCAAGGCGGACGGCGAGCCCTTCGTCAGCATGACTCTGGTCTCCGGCGGCAGTGACCTGACCTTCACCGCCGTCCCCGACAACGGTTATATGGTGGACTACTGGACCGTGACCCAGGGCAAGCTGGGCGACACGGAGACTGCCGACCACTACCAGGCCGATGATTTGGATGTGGTAGACCCCGTCCTGACTCTGGAGGGGCTGCGCAACTATACCACCGTCCGGGTACGCTTCAAAGAAGTACAGGCGGCCTACAGCGTCACCCTGAATGCCGACACCGGCACCGCCGCCATCACCTATGTGACCCCGCTGACCCCCGATGACGACGGAGTGAGAAGCTCCCACTCCGAGGAGGTCCGCACCGGCGGCACGGTGAAAATGACCCTGACGCCCGAAGCCGGCTATCTGCCCAAGGGCGACCTTCAGAAGACCATTTCCAAGAAGATCAACTCCGACGCGCAGGTCTCCGTCACCGAGAGCGGCGGGACCTACACCGTCACCGTCCGCGGTCTGAACAGTAACCTGTCCCTGACCATGTCTGACCTGTTTGTCAAGACTTACAGCATCACCCTGCCCGATCACGTCACCGCCAATGTGTCCCGGGCCGCTAAGGGCGACACCGTCAAGCTGACGGTCACCCCCGCCAGCAAATACGCCCTCAGCACCCTGACCCTCAGTGCCGGCACATTGAATGAGACGGTCTCCTCCTCTACCCTGACCTACACCTTCACCATGCCCGCCGAGGACGTCACCGTCTCCGCCAGCTTCACCTACCAGGGCGGCGGCAGCTCCGGCGGCGGTGGCGGCGGTGGAGGAGGCGGCGGCAGCGTCGCCCCCACCCCCGATGTCAAGCCCGGCAACTCCACCGTCTCTAACCTCGACGGCGACAGCATCCCCGTCGTGGCCAAGATTTCTGACGGCACCGCCGCTGTGACGGTGGATCTGAAGAAGCTGGCCGACATCGCAAAGGATCGGACTGGTCTGATTCTGGATCTGTCCAAGGAGAAAGGCGCCGACTCCGCCGCCATGGACAGCCAGACCTTCCTGGCGCTGAGTCAGGGCGCGGGCAGAAGTCTGACCGTGAAGCTCCCCAAGGGCATTGCCGCCCTGGACCAGGCGACCCTGTCCGCTCTGATCCGCAGCGTGCAGGATGGCGACACACTCACCATCACCGTCGCCCCCCAGAGCCACAGTGACCTCACCTCCGCCCAGCGCACCATCGTCCCCGCCTCCGCTGCCATCGCTGAGGTGACCCTCACCGTCACCTCCCCCGACGGTACGGTCCGGGTCATCCACGACCTGGGCGGCACGGCGGAGATCTCCCTGCCCTACACCCTGAAGTCCGGCGAGACGGGCGAGCGCCTGACCGTCTACTACCTGTCCGACACCGGCGCGGCGGAGAAGCTTCCCTGCACCTATGACGCCGCTGCCAAAGCCGTCACCTTCCGCACCGATCACTTCTCCACCTTCCTGGTGGTCCACGAGTACAGCAAACCCTTTACCGATGTCACTCTGGGCAGCTGGTACTACGACGGGGTGAACAACGCCCTGGGCAACGGCTGGTTCAGCGGCGTCTCTGCCACCGCCTTTGCCCCCGACAACAGCATGACCCGCGCCATGCTGGTCACGGTGCTCTACCGCATGAGCGGCAGCCCGACAGTCAGCGGCACCTCCGCCTTTGTGGATGTGTCCTCCGGCGCGTGGTACGCCCAAGCCGTGGCCTGGGCCGCGGAAAACCAGTTGGTTGCCGGCTATGAGGACGGCACCTTCCGCCCCGACCTGGCCATCACCCGGCAGCAGATGGCGGCCATTCTCTACCGCTACCACAGTTGGGCGGGCAACACCCCCGTCCCCGGCGGCAGCCTGTCCGCCTATCGCGACGCCGCCGATGTGGCCCCCTGGGCACTGGAGGCCATGAGCTGGGCCAATACCTCCGGCCTGATCCAGGGCACCAGCCCCAATACCCTTGCCCCCAACGGCACCGCTACCCGGGCGCAGGTGGCCGTGATCCTCACCGGCTACACCAAGCAGATCCAGAAGTAAATCACAGCCGCTCGCAAGCATCCAAAACAGAACCCCGCCCCGGACCGCAGCTGCGGCCCGGGGCGGGGTTTCCCTTGTTTTCCCAATACTTTTTGTAATATTGTGGCGAAAATCAACGGTTTGTTTCGTTTTTTGTCCGTTCCCAAGCCACCAGGAGATCCACACACGCTCCGTAAGACCGCATCCCCAGTTCCTGGTCGTTCTGCTTTAAAAAGGCATCGTAGGTCTGCCCCGCCTTCTCCTCTACCGGGGATTCCAGCGCCGCCCAATAGGCGTTGTTGTCCGTCCAATCCCGGGACAGCTCCTGCGTAAAATACTGCTGCACGATCACCTGCCACTGATCCGGGTCCGCCGAATACAGCGCATTGCTCAGCAGGATCAATCCCTGCAGCGCCCCGGAATAGGCAAATATCGGGTCCCCGCTGGCAAGGCAGGCGGCGATCCCCACAAAGTTCGCCTCGTTTTCCGAGGCCACCATCCGCTGGTGGCTCAGCTCATGGGCGATGGTGGCGGGGATCAAACAGGCCGGGGCGTCCACGTTCACATTGGCCTCCCCGGTGAAGGGGAAGTACACCCCGGTAAAGCCCAGCAGGCTTTGCAGACGGGAGCAGACAATGGGCTTGGCCCGGCCGGTGTCTGCCGCAAGGCAGGGGAACTCCGCGCTTATATTCTCATACAGGGTCTCCGCCGCCCGGAACCAGCCGTCCGTATCCTTTTGAAAGCCGCCATCCTCTGTCCGGGGCACCTGCGCAGACAGCTCCGCCGCCCGCCGGGCGTACAGAGCAGTCACTTCCGCCAGTTCCTCTACCGAGCAGGCTCCGCCCTCCAGTCCGCTGCGCTGCTGAAAACCGGGGGCGTAGTAGGCCGCATTCCACAGCCAGCAAAACCCGGCCCACAGCCACATCCACGCCGCCGCAAGCGCCAGCAGGCGGCGGAAAAACCGCCCGGCTCCGTCCCGGCCCAGGCGGATAAAGGCCCGGAGCAGCCCAAACAAACTGCCGCCTAAAAACAGGGCGGTGAGGACCTCCCCCACGGAAAAGGGGAGCTGTCCCCACAGCCGGCCCAGCATCTGCTCCAGGGGGGCAATGCCCCCAGCCACCCAGGCCGCTAGCCAGGCGGGCCGGGACTTGGCCAGCTCGAACAGCACCACCAGAGCCGCCGGGATCAGCACCGCACCCAAAAGCGCCCACATAGGGCGGGGCTTTCGCGTTTCGCTTCTTCTCATCCCAGCGCCACGGCCTCCGCCATGCGCACGCCGTCTACCGCGGCCGACACGATCCCTCCGGCGTAGCCCGCCCCCTCGCCGCAGGGGTACAGCCCCCGCAGGGCGGACTGCCCGGATTCATCCCGCAAAATACGAAGCGGCGAGGATGACCGAGTCTCCACTCCGGTCAGCACGCCCTCCGGCTGTGCAAATCCGCGGAGCTTCCGGTCGAACAGAGGGATGGCCCCCCGGAGGGTTTCCGTTACATAGTCGGGCAGGACACCGTCCAGCTGTCCCCAGGTCACGCCGGGGCGATAGGTGGGCGCGATCTCTCCGGGGCCCGCCGAGGGGCGGCGGGCCAGAAAGTCCCCCACCAGCTGGGCCGGCGCACAGAAGCTCTCCCCGCCCCGCAGCCAGGCCGCCCGCTCCCACTGCTCCTGAAAACGCACCCCGGCCAGGGGATCCTCTCCGGGGAAGTCCTCGGGGCCCACCCCCACCAGAAAGCCGCCGTTGATGTTTTTTCCGTCCCGGGCCCGCAGGCTCATGCCGTTGGTCACCACCTGGCCGTAGTCGCTGGCGGCGGCCACCACCTGTCCCCCGGGACACACACAGAAGGTAAAGGCCGACCGGCCGTTGGGCAGATGACAGGCCAGCTTATAGTCCGCCGGGGGCAGCTTTTCCCACTGGGGGCCGAACTGTGCGGCGCTCACCCGGCTCTGCAAATGCTCGATGCGCACGCCGATGGCAAATTTTTTCCGCTCCATGGGCACCCCCGCCTCATGCAGCATCCGGAAGGTATCCCGGGCGGAGTGGCCCGGGGCCAGGATCAGGGCGTCGCAGTCCATGTCATAGGGGCCCACCTCCGTCATCACCGTGATGCCGGTGAGCTGCCCCCCGTCGTGGCGCAGAGCCCACAGCTGGCTCTCAAAGCGCACCTCGCCCCCCAGAGACAGGATCTCCCGCCGCATGGAAGCCACCACCTGCTGCAGCACATCGGTGCCGATGTGGGGCTTATGGGACCAGAGGATGTCCCGGGGTGCGCCGTGTTCTGCAAAGGTATTGAACACAAAATTCTGCCGGGGGTCGCTGGTGCCGGTGGTCAGCTTTCCGTCGGAGAAGGTCCCCGCGCCCCCCTCGCCAAACTGCACGTTAGAGGTGCGGGACAGCTGTCCCGTGCGCCAAAAATACTCCACATCCTCTGTGCGTTCCTCCACCGGACGGCCCCGCTCCAGCACAATGGGCTTCAGCCCCATGCGGGCCAGGGTCAGGGCGGCGAACAGGCCGCCGGGGCCCATACCCACCACCACCGGAGGCAGGGAGGAACTCCGCCGGGGGCGGGGCAGCTCATACGCCCTGCGCTCCACCCGATCCACATGTTTTCCCGGGGCGGCCCGCACCACCGCCGCTTCGTCGGGCAGGGTCAGCCCCACGGTATAGACATAGTGCAGCTCGTCTTTCCGGCGGGCGTCGATGGACTGCCGCAGCAGTTCCAGCTCGCCCACCTGGCCGGGACGGATGCCCAGCTCTCTGGCCGCCCGTTTTTTCAGTTGTTCTAAATCCCCATCCACAGGCAGGGAAAGGTTGCTCACTCGGATCATGGCGTCCTCCGAAGAAGAAAATTTTGTTTTATTCTATCATAACCCGGCGGAGAAAAAAAGCCCGCTGTCCCTCTTTCCTCCGGCTGTGTGCTATTCTTTTTCTGTGTGCCCCGGCAGGGGAAGAACGAGAAGGAGGCCAGCAATCATGGCAAGAAAAATCATTGAACCCAACATCGCTTATGACGACGCGCGAAAGCTGTTTTATCTCACAATGGACCTGGGGCGGGACGAAAACGGCCGGCGGCAGCGGCAGTGCCGTACGTTCACCAGCATCACCGCCGCCCGCACGGCCCGGCGGGATTTTTTAGCGCAGCAAGAGCAGCTTCACTGCTCCGCTTCCTCTTCCCTCACCCTGGCCCAGTGGCTGGACTGCTGGATGGACACCATCGTCCGCCCCAACCGGGCGGAGACCACCGCCTATGCCTACGGAAAAATCATCAAAAATCACCTTTTGCTCCCATTGGGGAACATCCCGTTAAACCAGCTCTCCCCCCTGCACATCCAGACCTATTACAGCCAGACGCAAAAGCGTGCAGAGTTGTCCTCCAACACCCTCCGCCGTCACCACGACCTGCTCTCCTCCGCCTTGGGCGCCGCCGTGCGGCAGGGTGTTCTGTCCCACTCCCCCATGGATCGGGTGGAGCCGCCCCGGATCGTCCCCGCTCAGGCCAGCTTCTACGGCCATCAGGAGCTGAAGCGCCTCTACCAGCTGGTTTCCGGTCTGCCCCTGGAGCTGCCCGTCAAGCTGGCGGGCAGCTTCGGTCTGCGGCGGGAGGAGGTGTGCGGGCTGCGATGGGACTGCGTAGACTTCCCCCGCCGCCTGATCTATATCCGGCAGGCCCGCACCGCCTGCGGCTCCACCATTGTTGAGAAAGAGACCAAAACGCGCTCCTCCGTGCGCACCTTATATATTCCGGACGACATGTATGACTTGCTCCTGAAGGAGCACCGCCGCCAGCGGGAATATTTTCTCTCCCTCGGACAGACCGTCCCTGCCGACGGCCATGTGGTGCTCAACCGCAGGGAACAGCCCTGTTCCCCCAACGCCCTGTCCCTCGCCTTCACCCGCTTTATCCGTCGGCACGGGATGCCCAAAATCACCCTTCACGGTCTGCGGCACTCCTTCGCCACCATCGCCTGCGTGCAGGGGGCCTCCCTCTTTGACATCGGTAAGGCCCTTGGACACTCCACCCCCTCCACCACCGGACGGATCTACACTCATCTGGTGGACCACACCCACGAGAACACCGTTCTGCGTGTTTCCAACGCCCTGAAATGAGTTCTCTCATCGGTTTT
>Ga0129313_1001650_pt1 | contig 13566 bp, 10 predicted proteins | sample O1105metagenome_FD_94436 | JGI IMG/M metagenome (GOLD analysis project Ga0129313, IMG submission 94436) | Orangutan group fecal microbial communities from fecal samples from Wisconsin, USA - O1105 metagenome | ecosystem: Host-associated > Mammals > Digestive system > Large intestine > Fecal... | reverse complement strand
TTCTACACTCATTGCTCGTTCCTCCTTTCCGGGTCGTACTTAAGACTCCTGTTGATTCGGCCCTTCATCTTTCGATTACTATGGCCTCGGCTGACTTCTGTGCGTTCAGCACTGCTTTCGGCAGTGGTTACGTCTTTCGACGCTTACCACACAGACCTCCCTGGGTACCACACGTTTCTTTCACTCCATCTACCTGCCTCATTTATCCCATACGATTCCGTGTAGCTATCGGACTTTATCTTGCATTGCAGACTTATCCTCGTATGAGACCTTATATGAGATTTCTGTTCGTCAGGCCAGAGCTTTGCCCTCGGGTTAGTAGGTTCCCCGAATCCAGCTTCCTTCAGATTCTGCATCGCGACAGACACCCTTGCCTTCGGCTATGTCCTTCCCGCTACCGGGCGGACTCCGGACTTGCACCGGTTAGAAACGTGCGCCGCCAGGCGCACAATTGAAAAGAGACGACCGGTTACGTCGTCTCTAAAAAATCAGCTCACGATCAGCTTATTCGTCTGCCGGATGTACTTCGCCGGGATCGCATGCCGATAGAAGAAGTCTGCCATGAACTTCGCATGCTCCTTCGACACACAAAAGCAGAGCGCCTTCATATCCGCCACCGACGTGGTGTACTTTTCAACATTGGCAATCACATGCTGTGCACGCTTTTCAGCGCCTGATTGCCCGAGGCTTCATAAATCGCATTCATCTTCCGCTTCATGAGCTCCGCCGCGTAGGTCGCAAGCACCCGTGATGCCTCCGCGGAATCCACCTTCGCCTGTTAGCGACACTAAGTCTGGTTGCTCATGTAGACTTCTAACGCTTTTAACTCATCTTAACTCGTTTTTAATTCGTTTTAACTTGTTTTAATTTGTTGTCGACTACCTAGATTGACTTCGGGCTGATCTGCTTGCGTGTCACGAGATTGATCTGTATACTGTCATGAGATTAAAAAGAAAGAAGGTCCGGGGTACCCTATTTGCACGTCGTGTCCCCCGAACCTCTGGTATCAAAACCATGTTCGGTGTATCAAACTTCGAGCTCAAACAGTTGATAATGTTCTTCCAATTCACTAAATGAAGTGTAGTCATAACCATCTCAGAATATACCTTCGGATACAACATACCTACACCTACAGAAGCGCCAAAATGATACCCACACTTTTTACAATTGCAGGAAAGAACTACGCCCATTGTTTTTTACTCTCCGTATCCACCTTCTCTAAGAGTTCCTGTAAGCTTTCCTCAATATGCGCTACGTCTACAAAATGCAGTCTCACGGTCGTTCCATCGCCTGACATGAATTTGATTTCACCATGCCCGCGCATCTCATCATTCATGGGATACAAAAGCCAGATTTCAGAAGTGTTGTACTTCTTCGAGTAGGCATACATCTGGTACATATCCGCTTGCGAAATACCGTAGTTCTTTCGCTCGTCATCGAAGAGACTCTTCCACTTTGTATCCATGATGACGACTCGCGCACCACGGGCACAAACGATATCCGGCCGTAGCGCAAATTGAGGTCTTGGTTCATTAAATAAATAATAACCCTTGTCCTGACAAAAAATTTCCCATCCTGACGGCTCAAACACTTTTTTTATCTGCTGCGCGACGTAGCTCTCGTACATGGCTTCCATCGGAAATAGTAAAGCTCTTGAGTTACTATTTCCGCTAAACGTCGTAAAGCTCTTATTCTGCAAAAACACCTTTGACCACTGCATCAGCATTTCGTAGTCTTTCGTATTCCGATTGATGACCACATGCGCGAAGTCTTTCTCATAGTTTTTCGAAGGCTCCACCATCTCAAATGCAGTAAGCAGCTGTCGGATCTCTTTTGAGTTCTCCGAACTACTCGTTAATCGCTGCAGCTTTATTAGTGTAGCCTTCACAAGTCGGTTCTCCGCACGGTCTGGATGAAACTCATCATAGGCTACGTAAAAGCGCTCGCCATGCGCGAGATTCCTTTTAATGTGTTCACTCGTGAGAAGCTTTCCCTTATAAAAATTAAGGTTGTCCTCCTTCCGGACATAATCCGACTTGATGCCGCGTTTCACTAGCTGCCGCGCCGCCTGAAGATACATGTTGATGAAAATCTCATAGAGATTCATTCGATCGACTTTCAGGCTGGCATCGTTAAATACCTTACTTGGAAAGTCCTTCATGCTTCTCAGCATCCTAAGGAATATACGCTTGGTCTGATTGTTTCCTGCGTCCTCCCCTTCCGCAAAGCTAATCTTCGGAAGCACCTGGACCTGATACCCGTTTTTCATTTGAATCAGGCCTACGTAGTTTTTAATGGTGACGATATCGCCCACGTTACGCTTATAGGAGATACGCATGAAATCCAGCGCGTCTGCGTTTTCAGCATCCCCTGAGAATTCATGGATAAATTCTACGAGGTCCTGAAACGCCTTCTTTTCCAGGTATTTATAATTCGGATCTCCTTTAAATTCAGTATTTCCGGTAATCGAGTCAAACTCGCGTACCTCTAGTAATCTATCCATTTCATCCTCACGTATTACATAATCTCTCTATAGCTTTCCAGGTTATAGAAGGCGTCTCTATTTACCGAGTACTTCTTTTCTGGAAGATCGATCACATCCTCGGCGTTTCCTCTAAAGATGTTCTTTACCTTTACCGCTTCATCAAGGATAAACTTCGTGCCCGGATCGTCTTTTCCGTTATCCCCCAACACAAGCTGGATCTTCTGATAGTCCTCGTAAAAGTACTCCTGTAGAAGCGGAATCACCGATTTCTCAAAGATGGCTCCAAGCGTCTCAATCGTTGGTGACTTTGCAAGCTTCGTAAAGAATGCGTGCCCGATGGTATGTTCTCGGTCATAGAGGAAGGTGATTCTTTCATTGATCGTTTCCAGCATGTCCGCCACATCAAGGTCTTCCACACTATCAGCTCCAATTTCTCTAAGTATATCTGCATCCGGCATCATTTCGATAAACTGGAAACGACGACGAAGCGCTGTATCCATTAGAGCGATGGACCGATCTGCTGTATTCATCGTACCAAGGATATAGACATTCGATGGAACGCTAAATGGTTCCCCTGAATATGGCAGAATAGCCGATGTCTGCTCTTCCATGCCGTCTCGCTTCGTGTCCTCGATAAGCGTAATAAGCTCACCGAAAATCTTCGAAATGTTACCACGGTTAATTTCGTCGATGATAAATACATACGGCACAGTTTCGCCATTACTTTTATCAAGCAGTGGATACAGGTCCGCAACCTTCACTCTTGCCTTTGCAACCGCGAAATTTGAGACACTCTTATCTGGCATTTCGATGTCGCTAAAGCTAGCATTCAGATCTTTTGCAATCCAATTTACTTTACGCTGCCAGAAGAATGGCGCCATATCGATTTGATCCGGCTCATAGTCTTCTACGATACCAATCGCGTCAATACGTGAATTTCTGCCTAAGATCACCCAATCTCCGTATTCAATACGCGAGAGCTTATCGCACTGGCGCTTACAATCATTAATGTCTTCTACCATGATTACGCCATTCTCGTATAAATACTTCTCTAAATTGAACTTGACATCCGCGTCATTATTTCGGTTTCGAATAGCCCATACCTGATGAACTGCATTTGGCACATCCACTGATTCTGGCTTTCGCGCATCATCGCAGAATTGTTTAAATACACCTGGCTCAATGGTATAGCCAAGGGATGACTCATCTTCATTAACAAGTGGCTTAATACCCTCGATAAACTCCTCATACCCGTAGGACTGATGGAAGGTGGTGAATTTGACGCGTCCTTCCTTCTTTAACTCCTCGTATCGCTTCATCACCTCAGCATATTCGTGGTTTTCAGCCTCCTTCAGACTAAGCCCGTCACAGATCGCAACGGCATAAATTGCTGTATGATAGGTCTTTCCGGTTCCCGGAGGGCCATATAAAATCATGTTCTTATCAAACATATTTACATCCTCTTATCAATAATAAGTTTTTAATCCCTAATCTGCCAATGCGTGATATCACCTTTTTGTCACGCCTTCTTCATCTCATCAGCTCCAGGCGCTAATCCATTTTTGAATAACATCATGTATGACTATCTTCACTGTCGCCAAATATTACATAGCAATATGCACTAGCACTCCCTTCAATCAGATGAACAATGACAAGCAGCCATAAGTTGGGCCCCATCCTCGAAGTTTCTTTTTTCCTTCAAAGAATGTTTTCACCAAATATCTGTATAACCTTTCGCTTGGCCAGATGTGTTCTTCATCATAATAATAATACATTGGTAGTTCTAATAGCGGAATGTATGAATCGGTTATTGCTTTGAAATACAAATGTACTTCATCACGATAACCTATGTATCCTTCCTCACCCATCTTCATTTCCCGATCTCGATAAGGTTCAAAATCTAAGGCGTTACAATATGGTAGCAAGTGCTCCATTTGCTCTTCAGTCAATTTAATTGCATAAGAAAAAGCAATTTCCGATTCATACGGCTCATCCTTAATCATCTGAGGCTCAAATCCTGTTTTCTCGTTTCTGATTCGCTTAGCTGGAGCAGTAATACTGTACGTCCATGTATGATTGCCACACTGCTCTGTCTGAATGCCTTCTATTGCAGGCATTCGTCTTTTCCAATTATAAACCTGATATGACAGTTCTCTCTCAGGGATATTTAGAAGCATAATACTTGATGTATTGCCGTAGCCAATTACTTCCCTGTATTCAATTTTGGAAAAATAAATCGCATCTGCCATAATTCCTCTTTTTCATAATAATTATTTCAGCAGCTCTCGGAGTCCGCTCCACTTGATGAAGGATACGAGCATATCGATCCGATCTGTAGAGACGATCTCCTTCTTCAGTTCCGTCAGCATTGGCCTGATCTTCACTGTAATTCTGATTATACCAGGTGCCGGGACATATTTCTGCACATCTCGTGTATACAAAAAGAGCCATGCGCGGGCATGACTCTGTACGTATAATTTTATATGTTGTTTCAGATGGCACCTTTCAGCCGAGGGCCTCCGTGCCCAGGACGACACCTTCGCGTTTCGATCAGAACGATGGCGGGGTGATGGCGAAGATGACGCGGGCGTCGATGGTGCCGCGGTTGTGCCATACGTGCGCGGCATACGGCGGGATGCGCACGCTGTCGTCTGCGGTGAGTGGAAACTCGGCACTGTTCATCTCCAGGACGACGTTGTCGCCGGAAATCAGATAGGCGACTTCCTCACCTTCATGACTGCGGGCGTCGCGGTAGGAGCTCATGCCGGCCGGGATGATCATCATGCAGAACTCGATGCTGCCCTTCGTGTCCGGTGTCAGCAATTCATAGCGCACATCCGGAGCGCTTTTAAAGCCGAGGGAAAGGCGGTCCTCCGGGTGAACGACCGGAGATTCATGGTCTTCTTCGCGGAAAAACATGTAGATCGGTGTGTCCAGCGCAGTGGCGATGCAGCGAAGTGTATTGATCGATGGATTGACCAGGTCGTTCTCGATCTGGCTCAGCATCGACGGTGTAATCTCTGCGAGATTTGCCGTTTTACGCACGGAAAAGCCCTTCGCCGAGCGGATTTCCTGTATCTTTTTTCCGAGACTAAGTCCATTCATATAGTCAATCCCCCTATGTGCCGTATAAAAATCAGCAGTTTAAATTATCCCACACTAACTTGATGAAGTCAAACAATAGTGAAGTGCATTTCTCATTCCCAATGGTTATATACGCCATCTGCAAAACACGCAGCATCATACGGGATCGTCATCGGCGGGCAGCGTCTTTCCACATGCTTATGTCCGTCATCCGGCAAAGTTCGCGCCAGCATATGGGATCGTCATCGGCGGGCAGATCACGCTTCCGCCGTCCACGTCTTTCCGTGATCTTTCGAACAGAATGTGATGCCGTCACTTTCTGCAGATCCGGAGGTGACGGTCATACGGAGGGTGGTGCCGTCATAAGTCGGCATCGTGAGATAATGGTAGTCGTCAAGCGTCAGTCCATAGGATTTTCCAGGTTCCGGAACCTCTGTGATCTGGTCCATCGGAAGCTGGATTTCCGCAAAACTGAGACCACCATCTTCTGTCATGAAGATGCTGGAGTATTCGCCCGATGCTCCCGTAAGTCCGATAAAGCCGAAGTCTTCTGTGAAGAATTCGATACCTTCTACAACACCGCTGTTTCCAGCAAATGGGTCCGCATTGATACTGGTCCACTGATTTCCGGCATCCGTTGACTTCTCAAGACTGTAGAAGCGAGACCCCAGTGCGGCATCCGTCACCACCAGCCGGTAGCCTGCATTGGCGTCGGACTGTGCGAAGGTATAGACTGAACCGTCGGCCTGATCCACGGTCCAGCCGGTCGCACTTTGCGCTGTCGCGACGATGTCATCCTCGTGCTGCGCATTCAGCGTGCTCTGCGGGATGTACTCCGGCTCCATGATATAACGCTCCGGTGTGATTTCCGGATGATCCGGCATGTAAAGCGACATCTCATAGCCGCTCACTTCACCGCCGGCATTTACCATGTAGATGGCATCGGCGGTACCCGGAACGCCGTCTCCATCGGCATCGCCCTCGATGAAACGGAGTCCCTCCTCCGTCTGGAAGCTACGCTTTCCATAATAAAGAATTTCGAACGTAGCATCCGCGTCCGCCACCGCCCAGCTGCGCACCGTCGCTTCGGTATCCGCTTTTGAGAGAATATCCGGAAGCGGCGACCACAACAGCGCAGGGTCGAACGAGGTATGCGCCGCACCGTCCGTCCATACATCGAGCTTTGTCCCGTGTTTTGCATTATAGGAAATAAGATAGGTCTCCATCTCGCCCTGTTCATTCTCACCATACAGCATGGTATCCACGCTCGTGATGGTGCCGTCTGCAGTGAACTCTGCGGAAAAGCTGTTCGAAATGTAAAGCTTCTCCGGTAGCGCCAGCTTTGTTTTCACATCCGTAAGGATACCCTCCACACCGTCGGTGTAGAGATTTGTGTGCGTGAACTCGACCTTCTTATGGTGCAGCAGGTCATCGATTTTCCAGGAAAGCTGCCCGTGATACGGAACGGCGGAATACACGATGAGCCCTCCGAAAAGGGCAGTGATGCCTGCGAAGGCTGCGACGCGGGCGCGGGCATGTGGCGCACGGAAGCCTTTATGACGGAGCACGAGCTTCACGATCAGCGTGATCAGCAGGAGCACCGCCAGCGGCAGGAGACGCCGGAGATGCGAGCGCACACCGCCCCACTGGCAGAGCTGCCAGAGTGTGTAGAAGCACAGCGTATATAGAACGAGCAGGATATAATCGATGATTTTCTTCATAAGAGTCCTCTGTTTCTTAATGGATATTTCTATGAGCTTATAGTGTAATACCAGACAGCGGCAGATAAACAGAAGAATTTTTTTCGATTTTTTGAAGATTTTTCAAGATGGGTACCTGCTCAGACATGGGCCGGAGGGACAGCAACACAGCAAGGTGGGAGGAGACCTCCCACGCCCATTTTCTCATTCCTTTAAAACGCAAACTATTGTATTATAAAAGGGATATAAACGCTGCTTTTCCGCATGGAATATGCAGTATCCGGCGAGGTAAAGGAGTGACAGAATGGCGAAATTCACCAGGCAGGCGATCATGTACAGCACGCTGAAGCTCTTGCAGGTAAAACCGATCGATAAGATCACGGTGCGGGACATCTGTGATCAGTGTGAGCTTACACGAAATACGTTTTACTACTATTTCAGTGATATCTATGAGGTGGTGGAGGAGCTTCTGAAATTCGAGAAGGACAAGTCTCTTTCCGAGCAGCAGGAGTTCGACAGTCTGTATGATGAGTATCTTCAGAAGTATCATCTCGTACTGGAGTATAAGAACGCGGTCTATCATCTGTACAATTCGAAAAACCGCGACATGATCCTCCGGTATCTCTATGACATCACGGATGATTTTGTCGAGAAGTACGTACGGAACGAGGTCCGTGGGCACCACTTAAGTGAAGACGATATTCACTTCATCACCCGCTTCTACAGCTGTTCGATGGTCGGCAGTATCCTCCGCTGGCTGCAGGAGGGCATGAAGGACTCGCAGGAGGAGATCATCTATAAGATATCGATGGTCTACCAGGCGACGATCCAGACGCTCATCCAGCAGATCGAAGCGTCGAAGAAGACGAATTAACGATCGGCCCGCTCATTTCCGGGCAGCCACGGGTGCAGATCCCCGCTGAGATTTTTTCATCCCCTGGCGCCTGGCAGAAAGGGGTCTGCCCCCTGTCTATCCATGCACGACTCGAACTGAATCTGGCTGACAATCTGACAACAAAAAAGGAGCCGCAGATTGCGGCTCCTTTTGTTCAGTCTACGACACCTCCCTCAACGACCATGGAATCCGGGTTGGTATCCTCACCGAACACGGCCTTCAGGGTCTCATCGTAATCCTTGTGGAAGAAATTCTCCTCACCGAGGGTCTTGATTTCATCGTTCAGGAAATCGAGCACGGTGCTGTTGCCCTTTGCGACTGCGGCTGCGATGGTGTCATAATCGCCGAGGGTCTCGATGCCGACCGTGAAACCAGGATTTGCCTTCGCCCATGCGATGACCTCTGTGTTATCGGTGGAGAATGCATCGCCTCTGCCATCGAGGAGCGCGTTGTACGCATCGGCATACGCATCATACTTCTGGAGCTTCACCTCCGGGTAATTCTTCTCGAAGTAGGTCTCTGCCGTGGTTCCCTTTGCGACGATGAGGGTCTTATCCTTCAGCTCATCGATGGAGCTGATGACCGCGCTGTCCGGTGAAACGACACCGAGTGCGACCTTCATGTACGGCAGTGCGAAGTCGACCTGCTCCTGTCTTTCCGGCGTCACGGTGAAGTTTGCGAGGACAATGTCTACCTTGCCGGTCGCCACGTACTCTACGCGAGACGCAGGGTCGAGGGAGGTGAACTCTACGTTTACGCCGAGGTCATCTGCGATTCTGTGTGCATAGTACACATCATAGCCCTGGTACTCACCCTTATCATCGACATAGCCGAATGGTGCCTTATCTGAGAAAACGCCGATCTTTACGGTTCCGGACTGCTTGATCTCGTCAAGTGTACGGAAATTACCGCTTGCAGCTGCGCTGGTCTCAGCCGCCGCTTCTGTTGCGGCAGGGGTAGTTGTGTCTGTCGCAGCCTCTGTGGCAGCCTTCGCCGCGGCAGTGGTTGCGTCCGGTGTAGAGGAAGCGCCGCATGCAGCCAGACTCGCTGCTGCTACGATGGCGGTAAATGCTGCAAATACTGACTTTTTCATAATTTTTCTCCTTTTTTAGTGTTGTTCAGCATCTTCATGTCGATCTTTCGGATTCGCTACGCCAGGCGACCTGTGACAGGCTTCTCCTGAGCGTCGACCATCCTTTTCGAGTTCTCCATGCGCTGAACGGCTGATTAGAATGTTATGTAAATGTATAAATGTATATATGTTCATCTGCGTTCGCTTTCCGGACAGCTACCGCAGGATAAACCACCTCACTCCACGTCGTTCTTTCGCTTCTTCGCGACGAACTCGAAGTTCTCGAGGAACTCCTTCGCACGTTCACTCTTCGGATGCGTGAAGAAATCTTCCGGCGTCGCCTCCTCGACGATATGACCATCATCCAGGAAGATGATCCGGTCGGCGATGGCTCTCGCAAAGGCCATCTCATGGGTGACGATCAGCATGGTCAGACCCTGCTCCGCGAGCTCGAGCATAACGTCGAGTACCTCGCGAACCATCTCCGGGTCCAGCGCCGCGGTGACCTCATCGAAGAGCATCATCTCCGGATGCATCTCGAGGGCCCGCACGATCGCGACACGCTGCTTCTGTCCACCAGACAGCATACGCGGATAAGCGCTTTCCTTGTCAGCGAGTCCGACGCGGCGAAGCAGCTCGCGGGCTTCCTTCTCCGCGTCCGCCTTCGAACGCTTCTGCACCTTCTGCGGTGCCATCGTGATGTTGTCGAGGATCGTTTTATGTGGGAAAAGATCATAGCTCTGGAACACCATGCCGATCTTCTGCCGGTACTTTGACATCTCCGCACTGCTCTTTCCCGAGATTTCCTCTCCGTCGAGGGCAATGCTTCCATTATTGATCGTCTCGAGACCATTGATGCAGCGGAGCAGTGTTGACTTTCCGCAGCCGGATGGTCCGAGCAGGACGACGACCTCGCCCTTCCTTACGTCGAGATCGATCCCCCGGAGGATCTCGAGCTCGCCGAACGATTTATGCAGATCTTTAATTGAAAGCTGTATGTCAGCCATATCACCTGTTTCCTTTCTACGGGAGTTTATGCGCGTTTCTACAAGCGGTGCGCGGATGGCTGATACATGTGCATGTGAGCTTGCTCGCAAATGCACATGTATCAGCTCAGACGCATAGCGCGACAGCGCGACATGAGTATGAAGCGAAGCGGAATACGAATGGCACCGCAACTATAACTTCTAATTTTTCCAGCGCTTCTCGAGATAGCGGGCCAGCATCGAGATCGGCCAGCAGGAGAAGAAGTAGAGGAAGAAGACGACGCCGTAAATCGGGAGCGCCGCGGTCGGGTAGGCGAAGCGGTTCGCGTCGATGATCTGCTGTCCGGTCTTCAGGACCTCCACGACGCCGATCAGGACGATCAGGGAGGTGGTCTTGATCATACGGGTGATCAGGTTGATCGCCAGCGGGATCAGGCGGCGCAGCGTCTGCGGGATGATGACGTAGAGGCTGGTCTGCAGCGGGGTCATCCCGAGCGCTGCTGCGCTCTCGTACTGGTGCTTCGGGATACTGATGAGGGCGCCTCGTACGAGGTCTCCCATCTCCGCGGTGCCCCAGAGGACGAAGACGATGACGGCACTGAGTTCACCGGAGAGATTGATTCCGAAGGCCCGGGTCGTACCGAAGTACACGATGAAAAGTAACACCAGCTGCGGCATGATACGGATGAAATCGAGGTACACGCGGCTCAATGCCTTCGTGACCGGATTCTTCCTCGTCATGAGCATACCGAAGAGAATGCCCAGCGGGATGGAAATCAGTACGGCGATGAGCGAGATACGAATGGTCACCCAGAGTCCGCCCAGCAGTCGGATGAAATTATTTCCCTTAAACAGGATCGAGATCGCCGGTGCCTTCTTCTGGTCTGCGGCCGCCTGTGCTGCCGCGATGGCCTCCGGTGTGGCGGCGGCCAGCAGCTTCATCCCGAGGCCGCGGAAGCTGTCCGCGAAGTGCAGAAGCTCGAGGCCGAACGCATTGGCAATGTGATTAATGGCCGAATCCAGCATAGCGCAGCCTCCTTTCAAGTACGGTTCCGAGGATGGAAATCGGAAGCAGGATGATGAGGTAGGCGATGACCAGCATGCTGAGGGCTTCCGGGGTCTTATAGTAGAGACCGATGAGGTCCTTCGCGACGTACATGAGGTCCGCCAGAGCGATGCCGCTGAACACGGAGGTCTCCTTCAGAAGGAAGATAACATTCGCCACGAGGGATGGCACCGAAACGGCCATGGCCTGTGGGAGGATGACACTCCACATCGTCTGCACCGGGGTCATACCGAGGCTGAGTGCCGATTCCTTCTGGATCGGCTCGACGGTTTCGAGGCCGGAACGGAAGGCTTCGGTCATGTAGGAGCCACCGAGGAAGGCGAGTCCGACGATACCGCAGAGCTCCGCGGACCAGCGGATACCGATCTTCGGGAGACCGAAATACAGGAAAAAGAGCTGTACGAGTAGCGGCGTATTGCGGCTGAGCTCGACGTAAACGGAAACGATGTGGCGCAGCACCGGGATCCGGTAGTACTCGACTGCACTGCACAGGATGCCGACGACGGTCGCGAGCACGATGCCCAGGGCACCGATCGTAAGCGTCAGCCGCGCAGCCTCGACGTACATCGGAATGTACTGCTGAATAAACTGAAAATCCAAACTTTTGCTCCTTCGTAAAAAAGAAAAAAGGACCCGCGATGTGCGAGTCCTCTTCGTCCCAATCAAAACAGATCCTATATTTCTAATAGATCCTATCTTCCCGGATGAAATTCAACGCACATCAAAGACGCCCTATGGCAAGCCATACAGCAGCAACAGCAACAACATGTATTCATATTACGGTTGCTTCTGAACGTCATGTGCGTTTCCTCCTGAAAGATTTTTCCGGCAGGTCTAATTCCTACTTCCCTACTGGAATTTTCTTAACTTTATCACCATGAAGTGCTGCCGTCAATGCTTTCGACCGGATTCTGCTATCACCATTCGGAATGGAAGTGAAAACCCCGACTGTGTGCACGCGCACGGACCTCTCTGGAAATACCTGCCGTGCACCGGCACTCGCAGTCTGTACGGAATCCGAAAACCTGAAAACCCCGACATGCCATGCACGCCGGGGTTTTCAGGTTCATTTTTCAGGATAATAGTAAAAAATACTGGAAACAGTATTTCATCGCGATTACAAAATGTCGATGTGCTCACCTGCGAGGGCCTTGTTCATGCTGCGGACAGCACAGAACTTACCACACATACTGCAGGTATCGCTGTGGTCGTCCTCCGGGAGACGGTCGTTACGGATCTTCTTTGCGGTCTCCGGATCGAGTGCACACTCGAACTGTGCGTCCCAGTCCAGGGCCTTACGTGCATCGGCCATCTTATCGTCGATGTCACGCGCATGCGGGATCCCCTTCGCGATATCCGCTGCGTGGGCTGCGATCTTCGAAGCGATGATGCCCTGCTTTACATCCTCAAGGTTCGGAAGTGCGAGGTGCTCTGCCGGTGTGACATAGCAGAGGAAGGATGCGCCGTTCATCGCGGCGACAGCACCACCGATGGCTGCCGTGATGTGATCGTATCCCGGTGCGATATCCGTCACGAGCGGTCCGAGCACATAGAACGGAGCGCCCATGCAGAGGGTCTTCTGTACTTCCATATTTGCAGCGATCTGGTTCAGTGGCACATGCCCCGGGCCCTCGACCATGACCTGAACGTTATGTGCCCAAGCACGCTTCGTGAGTTCACCGAGACGTACGAGCTCCTCGATCTGGCATACATCGGTCGCATCCGCGAGACAGCCCGGACGGCAGGCATCACCGAGGGAAATGGTGACATCATACTCCTCACAGATATCGAGGATCTCGTCGAAGTACTCGTAGAACGGGTTCTCCTGACCGGTCATACTCATCCATGCAAATACGAGACTTCCGCCACGGCTGACGATGTTCATCTTACGCTGATGCTTATGGATCTGCTCGATGGTCTTCCGGGTGATACCACAGTGCAGGGTCACGAAATCGACACCATCCTGCGCGTGCAGACGGATGACATCGAGGAAATCCTTCGCGGTCAGGGTATCGAGGTCACGCTGGTAGTGAATGACGCTGTCGTATACCGGAACCGTACCGATCATCGCCGGGCACTCCTTACAGAGCTTCTGACGGAACGGCTGTGTGTTTCCATGGCTGGAGAGATCCATGATGGACTCCGCACCCATGCGAACAGCACTCATCACCTTCTCCATCTCGAGATCGTAATCCTTCATATCTCTCGACACACCGAGGTTTACATTGATCTTCGTTCGAAGCATCGAGCCGACACCCTCCGGATCCAGGCAGGTATG
>Ga0129313_1001649_pt1 | contig 13576 bp, 16 predicted proteins | sample O1105metagenome_FD_94436 | JGI IMG/M metagenome (GOLD analysis project Ga0129313, IMG submission 94436) | Orangutan group fecal microbial communities from fecal samples from Wisconsin, USA - O1105 metagenome | ecosystem: Host-associated > Mammals > Digestive system > Large intestine > Fecal... | reverse complement strand
TTGTGTGTTCCTCCTGTCGTGTTTAGTGTGAAAAGTTGGCGCCAACTTTTTCAACTTTTTACGATACCATTATCGCAAAAAAACAACAGGAAGGGAATCCCACGACTGGTTTACCACTTACAAAACATCCTGTAGAGTATTTTGTTCTTTGCAGCGTTGCGCTTCGGATTTGATAAGGTTTTCAACATCTTTCTGCCCAAAGGAATCAAGAGAAAGATACAATTTCATAAGATCAGTATAAACGGATTCCAGTTCCCAGCGTCCCAGCTGTTCTATATCATCATCTGACAATTTGGCTGATGATGAATCGTTGGATTTCCCAAGTATATAATCCGTACGCACATCAAATAAATCAGAAAGTCTGATTAAGGTTTCAAAATCCGGGGTACGTTTACCAGTCTCCCACATAGCAACAGTTCCTTTGGAAACACCAAGGGTTTCTGCAAGTGAAACCTGCGTATATCCACATTTTTTTCGTAGTGATTTCAGACGTTCATCAAACATAAGCACACCTCCTATGTGAGAATAATATCACTAACTGTTAGAAAATACAAGCGATTTTAAATAATTATAGATATTTATATCATAAAATGTGAGATTATAGATTGACGTTGGTAACAATATGTGATATAAATAAAATATAAAATCTCACAATTAGTGAGAAAACGACAGCGGATGTCATACAAAATGTTTCCCGCAAATAATGGGATAATTGGATTTTCATACGAGAGAAGGTGATTAAGATTAAGGACAGGAAGAGACAGCGGTTGAATCGCAGATTAAAGCACAAGGAAGAACTTCTTCACAATAAAAATGATCTGGGTGTTAAGGATCTGACAGCATATAATGCCGTTAAGCAAATGGTAACTAATGGAAAAGCATCAATAGTATGGAGATAGACCGCCGGGAAACTGGCGGTATTTCATTACCCTAAAGAAAGGAGCAACATCTTATGGAAAAAACAACTATGAGTGTGCAGGAATTATCTGCACAGATGGGAATCAGCCTGCCAAAGGCATATGAACTGGTAAAGACACCGGGATTTCCGACAATACGAATCGGAGCAAGAATTCTGATTCCGATTGAAGCCTATAAAGAATGGCTTGTAAGAACATCTATTAACCATTAAACAGGATTGCAGAAAAGGAGGAGGTGAGCAGGATGGGAGATATGACAGTGGATGAATTAAAGGATAAAAATCTGTGGTTTTTATGGTCAGCAAAACCCAGCAAGAATGGGAAAGTTACCAAAGTTCCATTCGCAGCAAATGGAGGAGCTACAGGAACAGATGATGCACATAAGGGTACATGGGTATCTTTTGATGATGCAGAATCAGCCAGAAATCAGTTTCGGGCATCGGGGCTTGGCTTGAAGATTCCGAAAGGCTTCTTCTTATTAGATATAGACCATAAGGATATTTCAGATCCATTTGCACAGCTTATGTTATCTCGGTTTTCTTCCTATGCAGAAGTATTTCCAAGTGGCAAAGGGATTCATATTATTGGTCAGTGTGATATTACAAAACTTCCGGTATATTTTGATGACAGAAGGAAGAAATTTGTGCTGGACAGTGAATATTATCAGAAACGTTCTGATATTGGATTGGAACTTTATATCGGTGATATTACAAACCGATATGGCACTTTTACAGGAAATACGATTAACAGTCTGCCAATAGCTGACTGTACACAGGCGGTTCTTACCACCTTGGATAAGGAAATGAGGAAAAAGCCGAAAGCGAAGTATAGTGCAAAGCGTGATGGAGATAGGGCAGTATTTGATATTGTCTGTGATCTTCGTAAGCAGAAGAACGGAGACAAGTTCATCCGGCTTTATGATAAAGGTGATTTCAGTGAATATGGTTCCCAGTCTGAGGCGGATGCTGCTCTTTGTGCTTTGATAGCATTTAGGACAGGAGCAGACCCGGATGCGATTGATGAAGTGTTTCGCAGTTCTGCTTTATATCGAAGCAAATGGGAAAGGGACGATTACAGGGAAAACACAATCAATGCAGGAATTTCAGCCTGTAATGGTGTATTTCATAGGTCAAAAATGGAACATCCTGATTTCATAAAGTTTAATGAACAGACAGGAGAACCATATGTGAGTGTACCGCTTCTTGCAAAATATGTAAGAGAACATCTGCAATATATTTTAGTCCGGGACAATGGTAAACAGGGACTTTTGAAATATGTATATGAAGGTGGATGTTACAGGCTTTATGCAGATAATATGCTGCTTGGAATCATAAAAAAGTATATTGCTGATTATGATGAGGAACTTGTGAAGATGAGTAAGGTCAATGAGGTGCTTTTGCATATTACCACAGACCTTACATATGTAAGTCAGGATGCATTGAATGCAGATGAGGATATCATCAATTTCCAGAATGGAATTTTGAAGATTACTGAAACTGATACAGAACTGATACCACATTCAGCAGATATACTTTCCACCGTACAACTTCCTTGTGAATGGTCGGATGAGTATATTGATACACCTGTATTTGATTCTTATATGGACACGCTTACTAACGGAGATGAGATGGTAAAGCAGCTGTTGATGGAATTTATTGGTGTCTGTATTTCCAATGTGAAAGGCTGGCGGATGAAAAAAGCATTATTTCTTGTAGGGCAGGGAGATACAGGAAAGTCACAGCTTAAAAGTCTTGTGGAGCGTCTGCTTGGCAGGGGCAACTTTATAGGCATTGATCTGAAAGAAATTGAATCCCGGTTTGGAACAGGGGCAGTGTATGGAACAAGGCTTGCAGGAAGTTCGGATATGAGTTTTTTGTCTGTGGATGAACTGAAAACATTCAAGAAAATGACAGGCGGGGACAGCCTTCTTGCAGAATTTAAAGGACAGCAGGCATTTGAATTTACATTTAATGGATTGCTGTGGTTCTGCATGAACCGGCTGCCGAAGTTCGGGGGAGATGACGGCAAATGGGTATATGACCGCATCATGGTGGTGGATTGCCCGAATGTGATACCGAAAGAACAGCAGGACAAGCAGCTTTTAGAAAAAATGTATGCAGAGCGCAGAGGCATTGTGAAAAAGGCTGTGAAAGCGTTGCAGACTGTTATAGCAAATGGATATCGATTTACAGAGCCGGACAGCATTGCAGAGGCAAGAAGAGATTACCAGAGCGCAAACAGTACAGTGATTTCTTTTTATGAAGAATGTATGTGCCCTTGGGAGAATGGCAAGATTGTCAGACATTGTACCACAGGGAGAATATACAAGGTATATCAGGCATGGTGCAGGGAGAACAATCATGGTTATGCCAGAACTGCAAAAGAGTTCAGAGAACAGCTTGCAGGATATCTTGGTGGCACATTTGCGGATGTGACAACAAGACAGAAGGGTAATACCTATTATAAAGATTTCACGATAACAGAGGAAACTAAGGAACTTTATGCCAAGGAATACGGATATGAGGAAACAGAGTTCCTTGCCGGGTAGCAGAGGTAGCAGTACGGGTAGCAGTGATTTTAGGTACTGCTACCCGTGAAAAGTCAGTAAACACAAGGCTTTGAGTATATTGGTAGCAATGGGTAGCAGAGTTTTTAACTTCTTAACTGAAAAATAAAAAGTTTAATGCAGAAATAAAACGGCATATAAAAAGAGTAATTGTGATTATAAAACCGTGAGAACTGCTACCTTCTGCTACCGAATAGCCGGAAAACCTTGGTAAACAAGAGATAAGCCGGGTAGCAGTTACAAGAATTGCTGCTACCTGTACTGCTACCTCGGAAGATAGAACTGCTACCCACAGATAAAAGGAAGGAGAGAAGAAGATGACACACAGAATATTTTATGGAACTGATTTCAAGTTGACAGATTCTGATAAGAAGATGTTTTCAAGAGAGGGATATGAATGCAAGGATTTATTGCAGGGAAGGGCAGGATTGCCTGTGGTGGTATCTCAGAAGCAGGATAAGAATTTTCCAATATGGAAAGTGCAGTATGGATTTTCGTGTCTGGTGTTCCCTACTTATGAAGATGCAATGGATTTCTGCAGAGACAGATTTACAAAATTAGATGGAAAGGCGGTGTAGTGGATGCAGATGATAAGATACCATCCTCTGATTGATGGAGATACAGATGGACTGAAAAAGGTACCGATGTTTTTATCAACAGACAAGGAAACAGTACGGCAGAACAGTAGAATGTACCTGTCGGAGATTATTTCCAATTATTACAGGCTTTATTCAAAAGAGCCGATGAGCCAGAATGCTACTGACAGCATAGAAATTCACTGTCCTTTGTGCGGTGCGGTATTAAGGCAGATGGCTCAAAACCATGATGCAAATAAACTTGGTCTGTACACCTGTGACAGGTGCAGACAATAGAAAGAAGGAGGATTTTACTATGGTATTTCCATTAACAAAACTGAATAAGGAAGGAACATTGTTGAATGCGTCCCATTCCTATTATTCTGAAGAATATGCACAGAGAATGTGTAGCTTGTATTTGAAGGATGAACTGAGCCGGGATGAGACCGGAAAGATAAAGAGAACGTACAGACTTCATGCGAGCAATGATCATACAGAGGAAATGGCATTTGCGTATGAAATTCATTGCCCTAAGTGTGGCAATCATCTGAAACAGATTGGAAGGCAGCTGACATTAAATACACTTGGACTTTATAAATGTCCTGTGTGTGACAGAAATTAAGGAGGAGAAGATTATGATTAGCAATACACAGATTACGGCACAGCCAGAATATGATATTCAGTTCTGGAATGCGATGAGAAACAAAGAGGCGAGAGAGGATATTCTTGCAAAGGGCAGGGATATTAGTACAGGAACTTACAGTATGCCGACTGTTGCAGCCGGAAAGGTTATGAATGAAATTGAAAAGGAATCTGATTTCAGAAAGATAGCGACAGTTATTCGTGCATATAAAAATGGTTATAGAATCTTTGCGAAGGATTGTAAGGATAAAGCGGAATTTGTAGCGGAGGGAGCTGCAATTCCAGTATATGAAAGTGCAGGAGATTTCAATGAAAAAACGATTGAAAGCTATAAGCTGGCATCTATCGTTACATTGGATGAGGATTTTGTAAATGATGCAGGATTTGATATTGAAAAGTATCTGACACAAAAGCTTGGAAAGTCATTTGGAAAAGCTGAGGATAACGCATTTATTAATGGAACCGGAGCAGATGAACCTACTGGTATTCTTCATAATACAGATGGAGCTAAAACAGCACTGACAGCAGAAACGCTGACTTATGATGATGTGATTTCTTTATATTTTAGTGTTGATAAGGAATACAGAAAAAATGGCATCTGGCTTATGAATGATAAGACAGCACTTGCACTCAGAAAGCTGAAGGATATCGATGGCAATTATTTGTGGAATCAGACAAATGATACAATTCTTGGAAAACAGGTTATTATTTCGGAATATATGCCGGATATCGAAACAGGTACTAAGCCGATTGCATTTGGTGACTTTTCTTATTACTGGATTGTGGGAAGAAAGCCTGTGACGGTAAGAACATTGTTGGAAAAATTTGTACTGTATGATCAGATTGGATATCTTGCATTTGAGTTCCTTGACGGAAAACTTGTAAGAAATGAAGCAATCAAGGTTATTCAGATGGCAGATGCAGGGAAATAATCATAGAATTGTTTGATTTTATTTCTATCATCTTGAATGGGATATATGCCCCTTGTATGGTATTTTGCTGTATTGGGGGTTAATACCCCGTTTAAATTCGCAGTTTTTGTGCGTGAAGGGGCGGCACCGTTGCCCGGCATAAAAGGTGACAGAGATTTAGACCGCCCTTGGGGGCAAATATCACAGAATCAGAGTGAAAATGACAAAAAAGAAAAAATAGTACAAAGGAGTCAGCTGTGTGACCACCTTGTCGGAAGGAGAGATACTATGAATGCAGAAAGCAATGAAACGCTTCCTGTTAGTGAGAAGTATATGCTCACCATCAAGGAGGCAGCAGCTTATTTTAATATAGGTATAAAGAAACTGAGAAGAATTGCAGAGGACAACCTTGGAACAGTGGCGGTGTACTGTGGAAACAGATTCCTGATCATCCGCCCGAAGTTCGAAGAATTTATCCTTAATTCTTCAGAAATATAGTTCCTTTTATCTGCCGAAAGTAGTTGCTATTACAGGAAATAAGAGCGAACATAGGATGACCCCGAAAACCCTTGAAAAACAGCCATTTTGGGCAGGAAGAAATGTGATTTTATGGCAAGACCAAGTTTAGCAGAAAAGGATATTTTAAATCCTTCTGAGGCAATTGAATATTTTGTTTTAAGCCGGAGAAAATTTTATGATTTATTGAACAATACGGATGGAGAAGATTTTCTGGCATATTACGGAGAACGCAAGCTGATTCTTCGTGTAGCCTTTGAAAGGTATCTGCGTAACCATCCAGAACTAGGGAGGCGGGTATAATGGCAAAGGCAGGAAGAGGACAGACAAGGCGGGATTCCAAACGTAGAGTCCTCAGACCGGGAGAAAGCGTAAGAGCAGACGGAAAATATCAATATAAGTATCATATTGATGGAAAACCACATTTTGTATACAGTTGGAAACTGGAGCCTACGGACAAACTTCCAAAGGGAAAAAAGCCATGCCTTTCCCTTCGTGAGTTGGAAAAACAGGTAAACACAGATTTGGATTTGCTTGTAAATATCGTAGACGGACAGATGACAGTATGTGAACTGGTAGACCGATATTTGAAGACAAAGACCGGAGTAAGGCAAAGCACGAAACAGGGATATGTTACAGTGCAGAGATTACTTGCGAAGGAAGCGTTTGGCAAAAAGACGATACGAAGTGTGAAAACTTCCGATGCAAAGCTGTTTCTTATAAAGTTGCAGCAGGAAGATAGGAAAAGCTACAGTTCCATTCATACCATCAGAGGAGTTCTGCGACCAGCCTTTCAGATGGCGGTGGATGATGACATACTGGTAAAAAATCCATTTGGATTTCAGCTTGCCGGAGTATTGGTAAATGACGCAGTCACAAGAGAGGCAATCACAAAAGACCAGATGAGAAAATTCCTGAAGTTTGTGCATGACGATGTGGTGTATTGCAAATACTATGAAGTGGTGTACATACTCTTTCACACGGGAATGCGAATATCAGAATTTTGTGGTTTGACGCTGAAGGACATTGATCTTGAGAACAGAATTGTAAATATTGACCACCAGTTGCAGAGAACATCGGATATGCGATACATCATAGAAACTACAAAGACGGATGCTGGAACAAGAGTATTGCCAATCACAGAGGATGTGGCAAAGATGTTTCAGGCAATCATTGAGGATAGAAATGCACCGAAAGTGGAGAAATCCATAGATGGATATAGCGGATTCCTATTTTATGATGATAATGGAATGCCACTGGTTGCAATGCATTGGCAGCACCGATTCAATCATATGGTCGGCAGATACAATGATATCTACCGAGTACAGATGCCAAACATTACACCACATGTATGTAGACACACGTATTGCTCGAATATGGCAAAATCGGGAATGAATCCAAAGACGTTACAGTACCTCATGGGGCATTCGGATATATCGGTCACAATGAATGTGTACACGTATATAGGATTCGATGATGCTGAGGAAGAATTGAAACGGATGGAAGAGTTTAGGAAAGCACAGGCGGAGATTGAACAGAAGAATGAGAAACCAATGTCGCAGAAAATGTTTAAGGTAGTTTAATATGGAAGATAGGTAACGCTCTGGCTTAGGCTGGGGCGTTATTTTTGTGGAAAAAAGAAAGATGAATTGGTATAATACTGCTAGATTATAAAGAAAAGGATGTGTAAAAATGCAAAATAGAAAATATCAAGTATTTATTAGTTCAACTTATTCAGATTTAGTAGAAGAGAGAAAAAAGGTTTTGGATATTTTATTAATGGCGGATTGTATTCCAGCAGGAATGGAAGCCTTTGTTGCGACTGATGTTGAACAGTTTGAAGTAATAAAAAAAGTTATTGATTTATGTGATTACTATATATTAATAATTGGACAACGTTATGGTTCGATTAATCCCGATACGGGTATTAGCTATACAGAGATGGAATATGATTATGCCATAAAAAATAAGATTCCAGTGTTGGTTTTTGTGCTTGATGAGCAGATTGTGTTACCAGATGATAAGAAAGAGAATGAACCGGATAAAGTAGAGCGTTTAAAAGCATTTAGAGCAAAAGCATTAACTAATAGGTTATGTAGCATATGGAAAAATACAGATGAATTGGTAGGAAAAGTGGCAGTTTCGATTATGACTGCAAAAGAAACAATAGAAAGACCGGGATGGCAAAGAGGAACAGATTTTGATGAAGCATCGTTACGTAGGACAATAATGAAATTGCAAGAAGAAAATGAAAATTTGCAAGTTAAATTGAATGATGCAATTGAAACAGTGCATTCGTTTACAGAAGTTAAAAATGTAGCTTTTGAAAATTATGATGTAAAAATAGATTATCATTATACACCTGCAGGTAGTTATAGAAGGAGTGGCAGCATAGAAAAAAAACTTCCAGAAATATTCAAGGTGATTGCAACACAAATGCTGGATGTTTCTTTAACTGAATTGGCTATTAGTGATGCCATAAAATCAAAATATGCTTCAATAACAGGATGTATGGTGTATTTTAATGATTCACAACAGATAAAAATAATATTAAATCAGTTGCGAGCTTTAGGTTTGATATATTCTTCTTGGAGTGAAGGAACAGGAAAGCTATATTGGGGATTAACTATAAAGGGAAGAAGGTGTAGGGACGAAATGATTGTTGTGAAGGAAAATATGAGTGCAGACAATACTGAAAAATAGTAATATGTGAGCGTTACTTAGATATGAAGATAAAATATTATGAAAGGAACGAATAAATAATATGGATATTACAATGGGAACTGCGGCTGCAAAGACAGCTGTGGATTTGGTGAAAAATGAAAATGTATTGAATAAATCAGTTGGTGTGATGGGGATGCTATTTCCTTTTGCTGGACTGAAACAAAAAGCGGTGGAAATGTATGTTGAGGATATTGAAAAATCTGATTTGCCGGCTGAAACAAAAGTATTTATGGTTTTGAATATGAAAAAGACTTTTAAAAAGATAAAGAACCAAAAGGCTATTGCAGAAATTGCAATGGAAAATGCAAAACAAGGAACGGATTTTTCAGAGGATTCGGGTGTGAGTGAAGAATGGTTAGATCGCTTTATGGATTCGGCTGGTTTTGTTAGTTCTGAAGAAATTCAATGGATATGGGGAAAAATCTTAGCAAATGAATTTGAAAGACCAGGTTCAACGCCGCCTAATATGATTAGAATATTATCAGAAATTACACCAGAATTAGCGTCAGCTTTCAGATATATTTGTAGTATGCGTATATGGATTTTACCATTAAACGAAAATGGGGATATTCAGGGAGAATTTCAAGAACTATTTGTACCATACAATAAGAATGATGAAAAATTTAGAGAATGTGGTGTGAGTTTTAATGTTCTCAATGAGTTGGAAACACTCGGTGTGATACGATTTGAATCGTTGTCAGGTTATATTTCAACAGGAATTACAAATGATAAAGTTCTTATTTGTGTGGGAGATAAATTAGATGTAATAGAGGAATATCGGAAAGGAAAACTTCCGATAGGAAATGTGATGCTTACCTCGGTGGGAGAAGCATTAAAATCTATTACTGATTCTGTTGAAATTAGTGATTATTATGAAATGGTGAAAATATATATGTCAGATAAAGGGGTTAAATTTGCCGATGACCATGAATATTATGCGGAGATAAAAGGAGACAAACTGACAATTTATAGAAAAAATCTTTAGTAGTACCCCTTTTCTTTTTACTACCAACTTTACTACTAACAGGTAGTAACAACTTGCTCAATCTTGCTCTGATTTGCCACAATCTGTAATTTCAGAGCATTTCACAATAACCCCGGAAACCCTTGCAAAACGAGGCATTTCGGGGCAAAAGAAGGAGAAACAAAACTATGATTAAAGTATTATTCATCTGCCACGGCAGTGTTTAAGGGACGGAGCAAAAGCCTTGATTTTATTGGGCTTCTTGGATGGAAACGTAGAATTTACACCTTATTTACACCTTTGGAAGATCGGATCGGTAATCAAGACATATGGAAATTACAAGAGATAGGTTTTGAAAATTAGGAATTGATGAATGATAGCACAACTTCAAGAAACAAAGAGAGACTGTTGTTTTTTACAAAAGAAATCTTGACAGTAACATTGAATGCTGTACAATAATATTAACAGAACCCACCACGCCTCTGATTTTATGCGCAACCCGGTGGGACTTTTTTACTTATGGGGTATTTTATGTATCAGTATCCAAAACAATCGTTAACAATAGAACAACAAATTTTTGATAAAATATTATCATTATCAAAAGAAATACTTATATCTAAACAAGCTCGTGACCGTTTACTGTCTAAATTGATGAGTGGAGAATTGGAGGTTTTAGAATGAAGAAAGATTTAACTAATTCAAGGCTAGATAGACATAATATTCTAAATAATGAAATGGCAATTGAAGAGATAGAAAATAAATCTGGTGTAGAAGGTATTGTATGGAATAATAAGCTATTTTTGACTCGTGAAATGACTGCGAAATTTTTCGATGTTGATGTGAGAACTATTAGTCGATATTTAGAGCAAAATGGAGAGGAATTGTCTGAAAACGGATATGAGGTACTGCGCGGAAAAAAATTAAAATCTTTTTTAGATGCTGCGAGGAATTCTGGTAAGGACATTAATGTCCCTACCAAAACGACAGTTCTTGGTGTTTTTGATTTTCGTGCATTTTTAAATATGGCTATGCTCTTATCTGAGAGCGAAAAAGCAAGAGCACTTCGCCGGTTAATGTTAGATGTTGTTATCGATCTTATTAACCGAAAAACCGGTGGAGGAACAAAGTATATTAATCAGAGAGATAAAGATTTTCTGTTTTCCTCATTACAGGAAGATAATTATCGTAGACAATTTACTGATGCACTTAAGAATTATGTTGAGGATAATCGTTATAAATATGCACACTTCACTGATATGATATATGTGAGCATATTTAAGGAAAAGGCGAAAGAATATAAAAAAATTCTTGATTTAAAGGCAAATGATAAAGTTAGAGATACTTTTTATAGTGAGATATTGGATATTATTGCAGACTATGAAAGTGGTCTTGCTGATGCTATAAAACATGAATACGAACGAGTTGAGCATATTTTATCAATGAAAGAAACAGAAACCTTGTTTAGAAGTTTTGAAAACATGGCGTTATGGAAACCACTTATTCAACGAGGTCGAGTAAAAATGGCAAGTCGTGATATGGCACTGAGAGATGCATTTCATTATCAGTTATCTGAATATATTCAACCGCTTGACAGAGATGAATATCTTAATATTCCGAACTCTTATCTCCAAAGGGGGAAAGGGGCTGCGGAATTTTTGGTTGGATATGCAAAGTGGTAGCGATGCTGTTTCTGCGGAGGCAGTATTATATAGTAACTTTTTATTCCTGGATTAAAAACATTTTCTTCATTAAAGGCAAAAATACAACACCAACATAAATATCAGAAATACAATATTAGAAACTGTGAATATCCCAAAATACTTTCCTCTCAGATTTTTGTCTTCTCTTGCAATATACTTAAAACTAATCAGACTTGCCATGGATGCGATCAGCGTTCCAAGCCCTCCGATATTAGTTCCTATAATCAGAGAATTGTAATCAGAGGTAAAGCCAGCCAGAAGAAGTGCAGCGGGAACATTGCTCATAATCTGACTGGCAAGAACTGCAGTGAGCATTTCCCTTCCTGTCATAATTTTTTCCAGAAAGTTACTGAACTGCGGGACTCTTCCAAGGTTGCCAATGAAAATAAACAATGCGATAAAGGTGGCAAGCAGAGAATAGTCGACTTTACTGATATTTTCTCTATTTCGAAGCAGCATATAGGAAAGAACCAATGCAAGAGGAATTTGATATGGGACAATATGCGCAACAGTAAGGAGGCAGACTACAAATAAAATCAGGTAAGCACTCAGATATTCCATATTAAATTTTTTCCTGTCAGAGAATTCAATAAGCTTCTTATCTTTATTGGATTCGCATATGTGAGGTGCTTTTGCAGCTGCTATCTGTATCCATAATAACAGAAGAATAAATGCTACAACGGAATAAGGAAGCATCAGTGTTATTAATTCTGCTGCGGACATTCTTGCTCTGGCATATAGATAAAGATTCTGTGGATTTCCAATTGGCGTGAGCATACTTCCAAGATTGGCCGCGATTGTTTGCATGGCTACTACCCTGAGAAGCCAGTATTTGGTCAGTTCTTTTGGCAGTTTATGTACGATGATCAGCGCAAGAGGAACAAAGGTAATTAATGCTACATCATTAGTGATCACCATTGACAGGAAGAAACATAAAAATACCAACAGCCTGATCACACTCACGATTCCCGATGCACGCATCAGCAATTTTTCAGCAAATATATCAAAAACACCAATTGCCTTTAACCCAGCTACGATTGCCATCAAACAGAAGAGGAGTCCAAGAGTCCTGAAATCAATATAACTAAAATAAACATTATCTGGTCTGATCAAGAACATAGAAAGAAGTGCCAGGATCACCGCTATTGACAAAACGGTTTCTTTTTTGAAAAAAACATATAATTTTTGTAACATAATATTTCCTTTCCGGTCTGATATGACCACGTATGAGTGTAGCACAGAAATATTCAGAAAAAAAGCATGTAATAGGATTGGGATGATTTTGTTTGAGATTACTGCCCGTTCCAGTATAATGAAAAGTGCTATCAGTGGAGACATAATTTCAAAAGTTCAAAACACGAAAGGAGAGCGTTTTGGAAGAATTATATAGAAAACATCAGGGGAAAATGATTATAATTTTGTCATTGAAAACATGAAACTACAATATTACGCATTGAAGTTGACTGTCCTGAAAACATAGTTTAGCAATAACCTATAAACAACTATAATTTATGTCTTGATGCCTCTTTAGATAATATGAAGTGACCTCACATTTGTAGCAACGTGGATTTACCTGTATACTAGAGTTTGACTAAAAACAAAGGTAACAGGAATTACCGCATACAAAAGGAGATTGGCTCATAGAGATTATCTTGTGAATGGTAGTGAAGTGCATATTGATATTTACGATGATCGTATGGAAATTCATTCGCCAGGAGGCATGCCGGACGGTTCCATTATTCAGGACAGAGATCCGCTTACAGTTCCGTCAACGAGAAGAAACCCGGTTTTAGCAGATATATTTAATCGGCTGGGATATATGGAACGTAAAGGTAGTGGATTCGGAAATGTGTATAAAGGCTGGAAAGCTAGTATTTACAAGGCTTTGAGAAGATATAAGGAGATAAAATGAGCAAGATAAAAGTATTATTCATCTGCCACGGCAGTGTTTAATGGATGCTGTGAAAGCCTAGGCTTTAAAGGATTTTTTGATGATTGACGAATAATTTACACCTTATTTATACCTTTGGAAGACCGGATCGGAATAATAGAGAAATAAAG
>Ga0129313_1001648_pt1 | contig 13582 bp, 10 predicted proteins | sample O1105metagenome_FD_94436 | JGI IMG/M metagenome (GOLD analysis project Ga0129313, IMG submission 94436) | Orangutan group fecal microbial communities from fecal samples from Wisconsin, USA - O1105 metagenome | ecosystem: Host-associated > Mammals > Digestive system > Large intestine > Fecal... | reverse complement strand
TCCGTAAAGGCATAGTTCCAATCATTATCGGCTGTTACCGTTTGACTAGCCACTACTTCACCATTTGCCAAAAGGTTAACAATAACCGAATCTGGACGAAGTCCATCTTGGTCGTTATTATCACTCCAAGTTTTTTCCCCACTAACAGAGGTTGTTTCGGGTTCGTGACTATTTGTCACATTCATACCTGTCGGTTGAGACGTATAATCATCCACCTCATCTTCAACAACGCTGTAAACAATTTCTTGACCATCTTTATAACGGTCCATATCCGCAAATTCGTATTTCCAACCAGTTGCTTCCGATGCCGTAGCAGTTTGTCCTGTCTCTTCACCATTTGCTAGTAAATGAACAGTGATTGATTCTGGGCGGATACCATCTTGGTTGTTAGCATCATTCCAAATCTTTTCACCTGAAAGAGTGATTTTTTCTGGTGTATGCTCATTGACGATTGTATACTTACCATCTTCTCCTTGTTCAATGGCTTTGGTTGTATAATTTTCAACTGCAATTTCTTTAACAGTATAAGCAATTTCTTGACCATTTTCATATTTTGGAAGTTCTTTTGATGTAAATGACCAGTCATCACTTTCTGAAACTTCAATTTCGTCAACTACCGTTTCACCTTTGAGAATCTGAACCGTTACAGTTGCTGTACGCTTACCGTCTTGGTTATTATTATCATCCCAAACCTTTGTTCCTGAAATAACAACCGTATCTGGTGTATGACTATTTGTTATCATTTGTCCTGAGACAGAAGCTGTATAGCCATCAGCGACATCCGTTTCTTGAACAGAGTAAGTAATCTCTTGTCCCTTTTCAAACTGCGGCAAATTAGTGAAGGAAGCTATCCATGTATTATCATCTGTCTTATCATCTGCTGTAATGGTTAAGGTTTTACCTTCTACCGCTACTGGTGTTGAACCGTTAACAGATTTATATAGCTGAACAGTGACTGAATCTGGACGTTTGCCATCTTGGTCATTATTATCATCCCAAACTTTTGTGACTTGATACTCAATTGCTTTTGGTGTGTATTTATTGATAATATCAAAATCAGTAATGGTAGTCTCATACTCCGTAACACTATCTTCAGTAATTGTATAAGTGATTTCTTTACCATCTTTATATTTTGCAAGATTAGTAAATTCTGCGGTCCATGTTCCATCATCAGCTGCTGTAACCTCTTTAGAAGCGACCTTTTCACCATCCGCTAAAAGGTTAATAGTGATTGAGGTAGGACGCTTACCATCTTGGTTATCGCCGTCATCCCAGTTTTTAGTCGCTTTAACATCGACAGTTTCTGGAGCGTGAGTATTGGTAATGGTTGTGCCTTCTACAGATGACGTATAACCTTCTACAGCATCTTCTGTTACAGTATAAACAATCTCATTACCATTGTCATACTTAGGTAAATCAGTAAAGGCATAGTTCCAATCATTATCGGCTGTCACTGTCTTAGCATCAACAACTGTACCATTAGCTAAAAGGTTAACGGTAATCGAATCTGGACGTTTACCATCTTGGTCATCATTATCATCCCACGTTTTTGTCCCTGAAATTTCTGTCGTTTCTGGGGTATGGATATTTGTAATATCTGTGCCTGAAACTTTTGTTTCATAATCTTTAACGGCTTCTTCTGTTACACTATACTTAATTTCTTGCCCAGCTTTATATTTCGGTAAGTCCTTAAATTCGTACTTCCAGTCGTCAGCTGCGGTGACTTTTTTGGAATCAACTTTTACACCGTCAGCAAGAAGATTAACCGTGATAGCTGTTGGACGTTTACCATCTTGGTCATCATTATCATCCCACGTTTTTGTCCCTGAAATTTCTGTCGTTTCTGGAACATGGGTATTGGTAATATCTGTGCCCGAAATAGTAGTTTCATAATCACTGACAGGTTCTTCGACTATAGAATAGCTAATCTCTACTCCATCTCTATACTTCGGTAGGTCTTTGAACGAATATTTCCAATCAGTATCAGCTGTTACTTCTTTTGAAGCAATCTCTTCTTGTGGAGCAAACTCTTCTCCATCATCATAACGAAAATCAGCAAGAAGCTTCACTGTAATCGAATTTGGGCGTTTACCGTCTTGGTTGTCCTTATCATCCCATGTTTTTGTCCCTGAAATTTCTGTCGTTTCTGGAACATGGGTATTCGTGATAGTATAACTATAACCACTATCACTTTTAGTATTAGTAACTGTACTCTGATAACCATCTAGATCTCCACTATATCGTTCTACTTCTTTTACACTATATTCAATGGGGTTGCCATCTGAATCATAGAGGCTAAGACCTCTAAAAACCCCCTGCCAATTACTATTGGAAGAACGGGATAATTCTATTTTTTGTCCCTCAACCTCTACACCATTTGCCAGTAATTGAACATTTATAGAAGTTGGTCGTAATCCGTCTTGGTCATCATTGTCATCCCAAACCTTCTCAACAGATAAATTTGTATATCCCACGTCTGTTGTTATTAGATTTTGTACATCACCACTCGTATCTCCGTGATCATAAAGATATAAATTAAGCTTGGCACCTGCTGGATAGCTGAGATTAGCCACATCAATCAACTCAAGATAAGCTCCTTTGACGCTACTTTCATCCCATGCTTTCTTACTATGCAGTGCACCCAAAGCAATATAATCCCCAGTTCCATCACTATCGACACCATCTGTAAAATGCCAAATAGCCTTCTGTGTGATAGCACAAAAATCTCCATCTTTTAATCTATACTTCTCCTTGATGCTACTACAGTTATTAGGATAACCATTGCATATAACCTTCATGATTGCATCGTAGAGTTCTTGACCTTCCATGTCGCTGTTGCAATTTTCTTTCAAGCGAACGTAATCTACATCAGCTATCTTTCGGTATTTAGCCTCTCCTTCTTCTCTTTTTGACGATGGACGACTTTTGATATGGTTAAAACAATAAGCTCGTATACTTCCCCCATCTTCCTCTATTCCGTAGCTAAAGACGTGAACAAAATCATAACTCATCTTACTACCATCACTATAGCCAGTATAGCCAGTATAATACACATCTTCCTCAGCCTTTGCACTGATACCTGTGAGTGTTAATAGTGTTGTCAATAACACCAAAAAAATTCTAATAAACTTTCTCATCATCAAACTCCATTTATTTAGCAAAGCATTGCACGCCATTTTTAATCGATTGATTAAATAAGACGACAACGAATTCAACAACAATTGTATAAAAAACTATACATTTAAAATAAATGTACTGATTTTTCACAAGTTAAAAATATATTTTACAATTTGAATTCTGTCAAGTCTTTTCTCGAAAAAAGTTTATTTTTTATCCAAAAACTTAACCTGTGTTATATTCTTAGAATTTAGAATATTTCTGATTGAAAAAATATTCTGTATTTTTGTATCATTTATGCAAAAAAATACAGAATCTAAAATTATAAGCATTTTTTAATAATTCGTTTTCATATTTAAAGAAACTAAAACATGTATAAAAAAGTTATGTAAAAAACAACTAGAATTTTCTAGTCATTTCCTTTTTGTTATGTCATTGTTTTAAAACGAAGATAAAAACTTCTATTCACTTTACTAGAAAACAAGGTAAAGATTTCCTATCCTTTCAAATCAAAAACGACCAGAAAATCTCTAGCCGTTTTTGCTATAAAGTTAAACTTACCAATTTTCCCATTGTGTTTTAACAGTCACATTGCCATAATCTTCAGGTGAGAATTGGCTATCGTAAATTGAGCACCAATCTGTTAACACTTTTTGATTGACAATTTCGTTATAATAATTATCTAAATCAGCAGCGGTGATACCATAGTCTTGCAAGTAAGATTTCACTTTTGATTCATCTTCAACGTAGTTATTTGAATCACCATTTTCTAAAATGATTTGAACATCTTTCTGAAATAAATTCTCATTTAAAGAATAGTTACCAAAAATCCAAAGACGTATGCTTGTCGTGATTTCTTTTTCTAATGAAATAAATACTGTTTTTGTATCTTGTGTAAAATGAAAAGTCAAATGTACATTACTATAATCTTCTGAAAAAACTTCATCATGATAAGTTATGTTAGGGTAGAATTTTGAATCACTGCTATATTCTTGATACTTATGAACATCTACATCATCTAATTGATTGAAAATATTATTGCTTCGATACGTCTTTTTCGTTTCTTGATAGATTTCATCAAAGATATTCTTTGGTTGATGAATATAGTAATAAAACCCAGCTGACAAAGCAAGCACACATAAGATGACTAAGCTAATAATTTTCTTTTTCATAAAGTTTACCAATTTTCCCATTGTGTCTTAACGGTCACATTGCCATAATCTTCAGGCGAGAATTGGCTATCGTAAATTGAACACCAGTCTGTTAACACTTTTTGATTGACGATTGCATCATAATAACTGTCTAAATCAGCGGCGGTGATACCATAGTCTTGTAGATAAGATTTTACTTTTGATTCATCTTCAATGTAGTTATTTGAATTGGTTATACTAATTTTTTTATTTAATGTTTTCTCCATAGTTATATAATGAACACTAAAATTTATTGACACTTTGGAATCAATGTACTTTTCAAAATAGATATTAAACCCTTTCTCCTGATATAAATTAAAAGTTATTCTCAAATTAGGATTTCGATCATTTAAATAATAATCTGGATAGCTAATACTTGGGCTAAATTTATTAGTTTCATTCATATCTTTATCATAGATTTTATAATTCTTAATTTCAGCATCCTTAATCTGATAAAAAATATTTGTTCCTAAATAATTTGTTTTCATCTCCCAATAGATTTCATCAAAGATATTCTTGGGTTGATGAATATAATAATAAAGCCCAGCTGACAAAATAAGTACACATAAGATGACTAAACTAATGATTTTCTTTTTCATAAAACTACCAATTTCCCCATTGTGTCTTAACGGTCACGTCACCGTAATCTTCAGGTGAGAATTGGCTATCGTAAATCGAACACCAGTCTGTTAGAACTTTTTGATTGACGATTTCATTATAATAACTCTCTAAATCAGCGGCGGTGATACCATAGTCTTGCAAGTAAGATTTTACTTTTGATTCGTCGTCAATATAATTATTTGAATCATTCTCTTTTATTAAAATTTCTACCGTTTTAGTTAAAGTTTGCTTTTTAGCGCTATACATACTCCATAGTGACAAACTAACTTTTGAGTCCAATTCTTTTTGAAAAGATACTGATACTGTTTTTTGAGTTCGCTTAAAATTGAATCCGATTCTAATATTAGAATAGTTATTCTCTCCTTCTTTAATTTCATAAGTACCAAATGGAGTATATTTATAACTATCACTATCTGTTGGCCAAGAACCTCGAATTTCAAAATCTTCAATCTGTCCTAAAATATTATTGCTTCGATATGTCTTTTTCGTCTCTTGATAGATTTCATCAAAGATGTTCTTAGGTTGATGAATATAATAATAAACCCCAGCTGACAAAGCAAGCACACATAAGACAACTAAGCTAATAATTTTCTTTTTCATAAAGTTTACCAATTTTCCCATTGTGTTTTAACAGTCACATCACCGTAATCTCCAGGCGAAAATTTACTATCGTAAATCGAACACCAGTCTGTTAAAATTTTTTGATTAACAATTTCGTTATAATAATTATCTAAATCAGCGGCGGTGATACCATAATCTTGTAAATAAGATTTCACCTTTGATTCATCTTCAATGTAGTTATTTGAATCACCATCCTCTAGGGCAATTTTTACTCTTTTAGTTAAAACACTATCAGTATAAGAATATTTACTCCATACCCTCACCCTAACTTTTGAAGCTATTCTTTTTTCAAAAGTAATGGAACTAATTTGAGTATCATTTTGAAAATTGAAACTGACTTTAATTTCAGAATAGTCCTCTGGTAAACTATCACTATCATATTTCCCGAAAGGCATATATCTATTAGATTTATTATCACTAGGCCATGAACCTCGAATTTCAAAATCTTCAATCTGTCCTAAAATATTATTGCTTCGATACGTCTTTTTCGTTTCTTGATAGATTTCATCAAAGATGTTCTTTGGTTGATGAATATAATAATAAATCCCAGCTGACAAAGCAAGCACACATAAGATGACTAAACTAATAATTTTCTTTTTCATAAAACTATTCCCCCACGGCTTCTAAACGACTAAGGAACTTCGATACATCCTCATAATTCTCAAAGATATAGTTACTCGTCGCTTCTTCACCCTTTCTACGAATATCAATAGGAACTAGACTAGCATAAATAGTGCCTTTGACCTTATCCCAATCTTCATTCTTCAAGAATTCTTTTTCACGAACAGTTTCATCCTTAGTCACATCACTATAATAACCGCTCATTGCCCGCTCATAAGATTGCCCTTTTGCCATTCGACCAACAATATTAACGGCATCCAAGTCAGCTTTATAATCATCTTCACCAATACTAGGCTTCTCATCATTAGCATTATAGGTGGTGTCACCCTCCCAGCCAGCCAAAGCCTTCACATGTTCTCGCCCACCATAAAAGTCCGACAATTGCAGACCAGATGGATTCAAGTGTGTTGCCATGGTAATGGATTGGTGCGTAAAATCCGCATTCCCTGCTCCATTATTGGAGTAAGCTTTTAAATGTTCATCCCAAAAGTCATCAAAACCTTTCGTTGTTCCATAAACAGACTTATAAGTATCCTTATAAGTTGCATATTCTTTAGAAGTATTTTCTTGTAAAGTAGTGGTATCATCTAATGTTCCACCAGCCATTTCATGTTGCAATCGGAGATTATAATTCAATTCTTTGGCTTCTTGCTCACTAAGTCCTAAGACTTGAAAGATTTCTAAAAGTGACATAGGCACTTTTTGCGTATCACCTGTAAAGAAATCGCTAATGGTCTCCGTGTAAAAATAATTGCTCAAATAACCAGCTGTTTCATCCCACTTCACGCCATCATAGCTCACAGCCCCAATCAAACGTAAAAAGATATAATCACGCTCCTGTGACGTGTAGCCTGCAAAATAAGAAAATTGACTATCAATCCCCCGCTTAATGGTCAGCAGTTGCTTAGCGGTCTCCACATCAAAGCCATACTCTGTCATCATGGTATTGACAAATGCCCGTTCCTCTCGGCTAAGCTCTAAATCGTTCGTCGCAGAATAAGCCGATAAATAAGTCGCCCAGCTTAAATCACTTGGAATCGTAAACGACTTGTCCGTAGCGTTCCAACTAGTTTCTGCTTGTGCTAAACCCGTTGAGAGTTGCAAGGCAATATCGTCTAACTCATCAAATAAACGAACCGAATCCGTGCTATAAGCTCGTAAGTCCTCTAAAATCGTTTCATAAACACGTTTATTAGCATGGTGACCACGAATCAAGTCAACCGTGCCTTGTTGCATTTGGCGTTTTTGCGTCGTTGGCAGTTCTAAACGACTTAAAGATTGGTTAATCTCATCTAGTTGATTAATCAAATCTTCTTCCTGACGGATGTACTCTAAGAGCTGCTCTTCACTCCAACTCTTAGTATCCACACTCTCTTGGTAATTTTCAGGCAGTTTCGCACTCGCCTTGGCTAACATTTCCGCATACAGTTCACCACCTTGTGCTAGTGGCAAAAGAACGGCACGATAATAAGCTTTAGCTGCCTCATAGGCTTTCCCTGTTAAACTCTCTGTGTCATCCGCAAATTGCTGAATAGCTTGTTGCAAGGCTTGATAGCCTTCAATTTGAGCCTGACTGACACTAGCGACACTCTCAGCTTGTGCCTGTGACTGCTCTAAGGTCATGTTAAGTCCCATTTCAATCTCCCCCTAAATTACTTTAAACTTTCTTTGCGCTTAGCAATGTAAATGGCTTCCATCTCATCTTCGATTTGACGAGCTTGATGTTTGAGTTCATCAACACCGTCAATAAAGGTCTCAAAGACTTGATTTCTCAATTCATGTAATTGTTCGCCTTGTTCTCCCAATTGAGTCGCATACTTACTCCCATAAGCAGCATCCCATGCATTATTTAACGAGATTGTTCGTCCGCCGTAGTCATAATTTTCAAAGTCTCCCAACACTTGTTCGGCTCGAAAGCGGGTATTTTCAATATCTTCTAATTGGTAAGACAATTGGCGTTCTTTACGATTCAATGCTTCCCATTTTTCAGTCATGCTTGCCCTCAAAACTTTCTGCACCTGCTTGGTCAACCGCTTCAAAGTCACTAGCCACCGAATGCAGATGGTCAGAAGCCGTCTCAACAGCAGCAGTAATTTGTGCCAAAAAGGACTTGGCTTGGTCAATCACCGCATGATGACGTGTATTTCCCTCTAATTCCGTTACGGTATCTTTTGTCACCTCACTAACAGCAGTGAGATTCTGACAAGCATTTGCCAATTGACTGGCATACGTCTGGGCAACTTCCCTATCGCTCCTAATTGTTGTCATAAATCCTATACTCCCTTTTGCTCCGTCTAAAATTACATTTATTTTACCATAAAACTAAATTTAAAAAAATTAAAAATCACATCAGAATGTTGATAGACGTGCTTTAACCACAAGTTTTATTTATTTTTGTCACTTGTGATGAGGTATTATTTTCGAGCGAAATAGGCAACAAAAGAACGATTTGAAATAAAAAGTACCGGAAAAATTTTTCTTCAATTAAAAAGAGGTCGATTACGACCTCCTGTGGCTTATCTGTCCATTCCATTAATTAAAGACATTAAAGGTTACTTTGCCTGGGATTTTGTTGGCTTGACAGCTAGCGATAATGCTATTTTTGGTGCTTTCAACTGATTTTCTAATAGAGCTTTGGCTGCTTGATGACGGTGTGCTGACCGAACGTCCGCTTGGCAATTTATCACCGCTCTTGCCGCTAAATCCTTGAACTGATGACCACCCTTTAATGGTCAATGGTTGAATGTAATAGTTATACCCATTGTCAAAGGCGATACAGTGATTAAAGTAACCAGTAACCGAGCTATTGTTGTTGTCAAAACCTTTTTTAGATTCATCAAAAGCTAAGCAATAAGAAAGATTGCGTGTCACACTTGATTTTGAATAGGCAGAGCCAAGTTTAAAGCCGTTTGGATTACCATCAAAAGAACTTCCTGTCCAAGCTGAAAGGCTGATTGTTCCTGCATCTGTTTGAATAAAGTTGCCTGTTGGCAATGAGAATTGACGTTTGGCATATTTTGATGCAAATGAGCTGTCTTTAGCTTTGATTAATTGAACTAAAAGTAGATTTTCATCTAAAGCTTTTCCGTTATCAAAGTCATATTTCCCTGTGAAAACATTAGGGTTTCCGTTATTCCAAACCGCACAGTAAGTATAGCTGATATCTGGTGTTACATTGCCTACCTTATCGAAAGAATCCCAACCATCATCAGAATTATCCCAAGCATAGCAATATGAGAACGTATTGCCACTACCAGCACCAAGTTTTGGTGCAAAACCGTCTGCATTACCACCGCGTGTGTAAACATCACAATTTCGGTAGCTGCAAACATATTCAATGGTATTTTTATAAGCTCCCAAAGTCACTTGCAAACCAGCGTCGTTATTATAACGTGTGATACAGTTTGACACTTTGTTATTTCCAGCATTTGAACCTTTGATTTGAATACCATTGTCTGGAGCGTGTTCCACAATCAAGTTTTGAAGCGTGTATTTAGAACCTGTGATTCGGACTCCAACCGCTGTATCTGAAGAAGCTTTGCCAATATATTGGTTCATGAAAGTTGAAAAATCCAATCTTGGGTAAGTGCCATCTGAATTTTTCACACCAATGATTTGAACATTAGCATTTGTTTTTGATAAAGCGATTTGACCGCTACAAGCAATGCTTGTTCCTTTGACGTAAACTTTTCCACCACCAGCTTTTTCAGCTTTACTAACCGCAGAAAGCAAGTCCTTGTAATTGGTAACGACTGTTCCGTCTGATGTATTTGTAGAGCCACCAGAAGAACTGTTACCAGAGTTTGCTGTTGTTGATTCAAACTTAAATTGCTGACATTCGTAGCCATTATAAGTCCATGTTTTGATGTCGCCGTTGTCCTCTTTAGACCAACCGTTCACATCTACTGCTTGTGTGCCACCAGAGCATTTCGTTAACAAACAGTAAGTATTGGCAGTTTTCGTTGGAACAACTTGGAAAATTTGAGCGTCAGCTCCATTGGCAGAATAAATCTGAATATTTGTTCCGTCTGTACGTCCACCGTTAGCAACATCAAGCATTCGTCCACCTGATAGACCACTTCTCAAAGTGATGTAATTATTGCCAAGGTTGGTAACATACCATTTTTGGTTATCGCCGCCATTTCCTGAATATTGAATCACATTGCTTCCGTCAGCGTCTCGTTTTCCTGAAACATCTAAGTATTTTTGGCTATTAATATTTTTAAGGTAATACCAACCGTCAGCTAGATAGTTTTGCGCTGCATTGCTGGCAACCTTGCTTTCGGCCAATTGATCGCTAGAAAGTTGATTATCAGAAAGATTATTAGTATCAATTGTTACTGTTTCATCAGCGCTTGAATCAGGGGTAGCTGTATCACCCGTGCTTGTTTCAGTTGACTCTACTTCAATTTCAAATAAATCAATCCCACTATTTTGTGAATACAACCAGATGGCATCTTCATTCCCAGTATAAGTATAAGATTGTGTGTTAGCCGTAACATCTGCAGTCATTGTGCTCAATTGGTTTCCCGCAGAATCTGCTAAAATTAAGGTTCTTGCTTCTGTGCTTGATGAGCTTTGCAAGGTCACCTTAACCATGTCATTTGCTGCTACTGGAACTTTAACTGCTCTACCATTCTGGTCACCTTTGCCGTTTAATGCTAAAGCGTAAGTAAAACTTTTATCTCCCAAAGTAACATTTTTTACCTTGACCTGCATGGGTAGGCTATCTGTTGCTACCAACGTTAAGCCATCGACTGTCCGCGTATCAGACAGTGTTCCTAAATCTTTAAAATTGGAATCCTCAAAATTCCAAGAAGTTGTTGTCTGTGTGTTTGTATCCGCTTTCAAAAGTGACACTCCTGTTAGTGTCATGGCAACAAGTAATAGGATACTAAACATCAACGACAATACGCGTTTTGTTTTTTTCATTTGATCTCCTCCATTTGAGTAACATTTTTGCCACAAAAATATTTTAGTTTATATAACGCAAAAAATCAATTAAAAAATCAGTAAATTTTAATTTTTATTTACTTCTAATTTTACTGCAAAAAATAAGCCCCAATTTGGGGCTCATTTATATTACATCAAAAGTAGAGTTCGTTATTACATTTATTTTAGAAAATATTAAAGGTTACTTTTCCTGGGATTTTGTTAGCTTGACAGCTTGCAATAATGGCATTCTTGGTGCTTTCTACTGTGCTTCTGATTGAAGATTGTGTGCTAGTAGATGGTGTGCTGACAGAATAACCACTTGGAAGTTTATCACTACTTGTTCCACTAAAGCCATAAACAGCTGACCACCCTGTAATCGTAAGTGGTTGAATATAGTAATTATAACCATTGTCAAAAGCAATACAGTGATTGAAATTACCAGTAACAGAACTGTTATTGTTGTCAAAACCTTTTTTAGATTCATCAAACGCTAAGCAATAAGAAAGTGTTCTTGTTGCACTAGAGGTTGAATAAGCAGAACCAAGTTTAAAGCCGTTTGGATTACCGTCATAAGAACTTCCAGTCCAAGTAGAAGGACTAACTGTCCCTGCATCTGTTTGAATAAAGCTGCTTGTTGGCAATGAGAATTGACCATTAGCGTAATTTGTTGCAAAAGAACTGTCTTGAGCTTCAATCAATTGAACCAATAAGAGGTTCTCATCAAGTGAGTTACCATTGTCAAAATCATATTTTCCTGTAAAGACATCTGGGTTACCATTGTTCCACACTGCACAATAAGTGTAACTTATGTCTGGTGTCACGTCACCTGATTTGTCATATGAATCCCAACCGTCATCAGAATTATCCCAAGCATAGCAGTATGAGAAGGTATTGCCGCTACCAGCACCAAGTTTTGGTGCAAAGCCGTCTGCATTACCACCACGAGTATAGACATCACAGTTTCGGTAACTGCAAACATATTCGATAGTATTTTGATAAGCGCCTGCTGTTACTTGCAAACCTGCATCATTATTATAACGTGTGATACAGTTTGACACTTTATTGTTTCCTGCGCTTGTTCCCTTGATTTGAATCCCGTTATCTGGGGCATGTTCCACAATCAGGTTTTGAAGCGTATAATTTGACCCTGTAATTCTGATACCAACCGCTGAATCTGACGACGCTTTACCAATATAGCTTGACATAAAGCTTGAGAAATCCAATTCTGGGTAAGTACCGTCTGCGTTTTGTACACCAATGATTTGGACATTTGAATTGGCTTTTGAAAGCGCAATTTGTCCGCTACAAGCAATGCTTGTCCCTGATACGTAAATTTTGCCACCACCAGCATTTTCTGCTTGGCTAATCGCTGAAAGCAATTCCGAATAGCTTGTTACGACTGTACCGTCTGATGTGTTGGTTGCAAAAGTATCTGAAGTTGTTGTGGTAGTTGATGTACTGCTTGTCCCGTTTGAATCAACTTGAATTTTAAAAATATCAATACCACTATCTTGTGAATACAACCAAATAGCATCCCCACCACCTGTATAAGTGTAAGATTGTGTACTAGCTGTTGTCCCAGCAGACATTGTTGTCAATTGATTTCCTGCTGAATCAGCAACAATCAAAGTTCTTGCGTCTGTGCTTGAAGAGCTTTGCAAGGTTACTTTAATCACGTCATTTCCAGACACTGGAACCTTGACAGCTCTGCCGTTTTGGTCACCTCTCCCACTAAGCGCCAAAGCATAGGTATAATCAGTTCCAGAAACCGTCGCATTTTTAGCCTTAACCTGCATGGTCAAGCTATCTGTTGCTACCAACGTCAAGCCATCAACCGTCGTTGTGCTAGAAATTGTTCCAAGATTTTTGAAACTTGAGTTTTTGAAATTCCAAGATACCGTTGTTGAGGCATCTACTTTCAAACTAGACATTCCCGCTAGTGTCATACCAACCATTAAAATGGCACTAAACAATACTAATAACACTTGTTTTGTTGTTTTCATTTTATCTCCTTTCCCACAAGCGTGGATTTATTTTAGCATGGATAATGTCTATTTTTAAGTTTTTGCATATATGAAATTTTTTCTATAAATTAGAATAATCTTATTTAATTATCTATAAGTCATTTTGGGTTATATAAGCGTTTTCGTTAACAAATAAGACTATTTGATTGACTTGGTTTTCAATTTTGTATTTGCATATATGGAATTCCTGTGCTAAATCAAGAAATTTTCTTCAAAGTCCTGCAAACGTCCTCGTTGCTAGGCAGGAGTTGTGATTTAACTTAAATTTGCATATATAGGATTCTTCCGCTAAATCAGAAAAATTTTCCACAAGTAAAAAAGAAGCCCACTATGTACTGACCCCCAAAAGTTAGACAATAAATTATTGAAAGGATTTAATTCTGTATTGCACAGGACTGAGTCCTTTTAATTTTGCCTTGATACGTTTATTGTTGTAATAAAAAATATAATCTG
>Ga0129313_1001646_pt1 | contig 13586 bp, 14 predicted proteins | sample O1105metagenome_FD_94436 | JGI IMG/M metagenome (GOLD analysis project Ga0129313, IMG submission 94436) | Orangutan group fecal microbial communities from fecal samples from Wisconsin, USA - O1105 metagenome | ecosystem: Host-associated > Mammals > Digestive system > Large intestine > Fecal... | reverse complement strand
TATCTGTCTATACGAAATATTACTTATCTTCTGACTCTACTGCTGTTCCCTGCTTCTCAAGCTCTGCAACTGCATTCTTGTGCATTGGGATTCTACAGTTCTTATTGTTACCAAACTCTACAATGATAGTTGTGTCATCAGGAATATCAAGGATTGTTCCGTAGAAACCACATGTAGTCATGATATTGTCACCAGGCTCCATAGCCTTGTGCATTTCTTCTGTCTTGTTCTTCTGCTTCTTCTGAGGTCTGATCATCAGGAAGTAGAATATACCAACAAAGATCACGATATACATTACAAGCATAACAACCTGTGCAGAACCTGATCCACCACCATCGGCTTTTGAAGATAAAACTGCTGCTAATAAATTCATTATTATTCTCCTTTTTCGTTATTCGGCATAACTCACAAAGTGATGAAATGCCTCACTTTTTAATGTGTAATGTTAAACATTCTCATTACTTGTCAGACTTTCTATCATGGACTTCTTGTATTCAGGATACCTGTTCTCCCTGATAGCCTGTCTGATCTCTTTCATCATATTATTATAAAAATACAAATTATGCAATACACAAAATCTCATACCGAGCATTTCATTTGCCTTTAAGAGGTGTCTTATATATGCTCTGCTGTAGTGGGCACAGGCAGGACATCCACAGCCCTCTTCTATCGGTCTGTCATCTGTTTCATACTTTGCATTCTTAAGATTAAGCTTACCATGCTTTGTATATACATGGGCATGACGTCCGTTTCTTGATGGATATACGCAATCAAAGAAATCCACGCCTCTGTCTACAGCCTCAAGGATGTTCACAGGAGTGCCTACACCCATAAGGTATGTAGGTCTGTTCTCAGGAAGATACGGAACTGTTACATCAAGGATATTATACATCTGCTCCGCTGTCTCACCTACCGCAAGTCCCCCAACTGCATATCCCGGAAGATCAAGCTCACTTATACGCTTTGCGTGATCGATCCTTATATCCTCATATATGGCGCCCTGATTTATTCCAAATAAAAGCTGCTCCTTGTTGATTGTATCCGGAAGACCGTTAAGTCTGGCCATTTCATTCTTACATCTCACAAGCCATCTGGCTGTTCTTGCCACTGAATTCTCCACATACTTTCTGTCTGCCAGTGCCGGTGCACACTCGTCAAATGCCATTGCAATAGTGGACGCAAGATTTGACTGGATCTGCATGCTCTCCTCCGGGCCCATAAAGATCTTTCTTCCGTCCACATGGGAATTAAAGGTTACCCCCTCTTCCTTTATCTTTCTGAGTCCCGCCAGTGAGAATACCTGAAATCCGCCCGAGTCTGTAAGTATCGGTCTGTCCCAATACATAAACTTATGAAGTCCGCCCATCTTCTTTACAACCTGATCGCCGGGTCTTACATGAAGATGGTAAGTGTTCGACAACTCAATCTGACAACCTATTTCCTTAAGATCTGTCGTTGCAACCGCACCCTTTATAGCCGCCGCTGTTCCTACATTCATGAACACCGGTGTCTCCACCGTTCCATGAACAGTTTCAAATGTGGCACTTTTGGCTCTGCCGCATTTTGCAACTATTTCATACTTATACATCAAATACTCCTTATTACTTTAATCATCTGTTACAAAATCTGTCCACATGATATAATGCACCAAATACAGCTTAAATGCAACACCTAATATATAAAAACAGACATCATTAGGAGCAGCAAACCTCCTCTGATCCGCTGCTCCTGCTTAAACCAATATATCTAACTGAACTATACAATGATCTTTTACATTTAGTTCTTAGCTTCAAGTACTGCGTCTACACTCATCTGTTCATAATTTCCTGAGTTGTATCTGTAGTATCCGATCTTAACTGTATCTCCCGGCTGGAGCTTTGCGATCATCTTCTGAAGCTCTGTGATATCTGTTACTGTCTTACCATTAAATTCACAGATGATATCGCCTGTCTGAAGACCACACTTCTCTGCTGGTGAGCCTGAAGACACTGCTGTGATATTGACACCTGATGGCATTCCAAAGCCCTTTGTGTACTCATCAGTTACTGTCTGGGCTGTAATTCCAAGGTATGCACTTGATGATGTGCTTGTTGAAGCATTTGTACCGTTCTTGATGATATCCTGGATAATATCTGAGATATCTGAGATAGGAAGTGCATAACCCATGCCCTCTACCTGGCTGTCTACTGACTTAGCTGTGTTCATACCGATAAGCTCACCCTTCATATTTACAAGGGCGCCACCTGAATTACCAGGATTGATGGCTGCGTCTGTCTGGATAACCTTAACTGTTGAACCGTCTGAAAGTGATATCTCTCTGTCTATTGCACTTACATATCCTACTGTTACTGACTGCCCATATCCAAGGGCATTACCTATGGCAACACAAGGCGAACCAACCTCAAGATTATCTGATGAACCCATTGTGATAGCCTTTATACTGCTCTTTGTGCTGTCTTTGATCTGATCAAGGGGTACTGATACAACCGCCACATCATTGTCCTCATCATATCCCTTAACTGTTGCTTCCACTGACTCACCATCAACAAAGCCTACGCTTAATGCCGTGGAATTCTTAACTACATGATAGTTAGTAAGGACCAGAAGATTACTGTCATCCTGGCTGATTATTATTCCAGAGCCTGCACCCTCTGTCTCCTGCTGGTATGTGTTGAACCAGTTCTGGTATGTGTTCATATATGTTCCTGATATGGAAACAATGGATGGCATTACATTCTTTGAAACTGTTGTAACATCATACACTGTATCTGTTGTGGTTGATGTCTTTGCTATAGTAGAATTATCTGCTGAATTATCCGTAGAAGCTTCTGTATCCGATGTGTCGGCAGTAGTGCTCTCTGTTATCACGCCGTTCCTGGCAAATAACTTATCTGAGCCATACTTGACTCCCTGGAATGTAGCTCCTGCAAGGATCCCGAATACTGCACCTGCACATGCCATCCATGCCAGCTTTCTTCCAAATCCATTATTATTTTTCTTTGCTGCTTTCCTTTCTGTATGCTTCTTGTTCTTAACAGTAGGTGTCTGGCTTCCGTCATTATATCCTGCACTTTCCGTAGATGTGAAATTGTTAATATGCTGAGCACCTGCTGATGTGAAACTGTTGTTCATATGTTGGGTGCCTGTGGTTCCGTAGTCGTTATACATGTGCTGGGCACCTGTGCTTCCATAGCCGCTGTTCATGTGCTGAGCACCTGTGGTTCCATAGCTACCACTCATATGTTGGGTGCCTGTTGTTCTGCAGGCACTTCCCATCTGCTGTTCATGTGTCGGCGTGAAGCCACTCATTCTCTGGCTTCTTTCCTGCAAATATCCGTTCTGTGTATAGCTGTTATCCATGCCCTGATTTTCTTTGCGGCTGTATCTGCTTCCTGTATCCAGATCGCCTGCCTGTGTGTATCCATTATTCACACTGCTTTCTGCAGACTTGCTGTTTACATTGTCCATGCCCTGTTCTTCTGTATGTGTGCATCTGGTCTCCTGGGAGGTCTCTGCTCTGTCGGTGCTTCCAGATCCTGACTCAAGCTTATCTGCCTCCATCCTTCTGCTCTCTGTCTCCGGTGTATCACTACCGAACGCATCAAAGCTCCTGTTCATGTTGTTCTGTTCATTTGAATTACTGTTATCCATATATGTCATCCTTTCTGTAGTTAATTATCAATGTCTGTATCATTTACTCGAGTTGATCATCTATGTCATTTCCTCTTTACAGGTAATAATATAATCGGAAAATGTGACGCAAATGTGTTTTTAATGTTTAAAAAATGTGTCATTTGCCCATATATCCACCTTGTTAATAAATATGAATTAATATATAATTTTCTATACATAATTTAAACTAAGCCCTTTGGGAGGATACTATAATGTTCAGAGTCTGGGGAAAGATAATGAAGGAAAACCGCCTGGTAAAGGACACAGTTATCGAGATAGATGACTACGAAATGTCCCGTACCAAGCGTGTATATAAGGCACTTGAGGATATGTGTTACGAATTTGATCTTGCCGTACCTATATGGCTTAAGAAAAATCAGGAGGATTTCATCTGCTACGCAAGGACCAGATTTACTTCTGATAACTTTATCGATTCCATTGATTTCGATTATCTGGATTTTCATGTGATCGAGGAATAAAAGTCACCGGCTGCAAAGGTCAGATACACTTATAAAAAATCATGTATATCCATGCAAAATACTCATAATCAGAATGTGTGTATATACACTACTCATAAACAGAGTGCATGTCTGTGCATAACCAGAGCACACACATTTGCATTAACAAAATATATGAACATAAGGAAACAATAATGTTTGAAATTAAAAATATCTCTAAATCCTTTGGAAGAAAGAAGGTTCTTTCATCGGTTTCATTTAATGTTGAACCCGGAAGCTGTGTAGGTCTTCTGGGCATAAACGGATCAGGAAAGTCCACACTTCTCAATATTCTGGCAGGATGTATAAAGGCTGACTCTGGAAGCTTCGGCTTCACCGGATCCGGTAAGAGGATAAGCTATCTGCCACAGGACAATCCCCTTATTCCGGAATTATCCGCTATAGACAATATTAAATTATGGCACTCCGGTGGCAATAAAGTCATTACCACTGAGTATGCTGTCTCCATCCTTGAGAAGCTTGGGGTAAATGCATTCCTTCATAAAAAAGTAAAGGACATGTCCGGCGGTATGAGAAAGAGGCTCAGCCTTGCCATCACTATGATGGAAGCCCCTGATCTCCTACTCCTTGATGAACCCCTGGCAGCTCTTGACATGCTGTGCAAGAACGGGATACTGTCCTATCTCACAGAATACAGAAATTCCGGCGGAAGTATAATAATCGCCACCCATGAAGCGGCGGCTCTCAACATCTGTACCACAGTCAATATACTGAGAAACGGAAATATGACCGTGGTGCAAGGCTCAGGAAGCAGGCTTCTTGAGGAGGATTATATGCGTCTTCTCCTGGGAAAGGATATATAAGGAATAAATGTTTAAACGATTGATCTTAACTGACCTAAAAAGAATAAAGACATTATTTGTGCCAATGCTTATTGCCTCCTTTTTTCTTGCTGCCATAATATCCGGTCTGTCTGTACTCTCAGGAAAATTATTATACAGCAAGGATAAACAGGAGCCTGTTGACATAGGAATAGTAATGTCCGCAGATTCAAGTATGTCTAACATGGCATACAACATGGTCTCCGACATGAAAAGCTACAGCAGCTACACCAATATAATAAAATATCAGGACAAAGCCTCCGGCATAAAGGCTGTTGAATCCGGAGAATTAAAGGCTCTGATACTGGTTCCCGACAACGTGCTGTCAAGCATTATGAACGGGGAAAATGAACCCATAGAGGTCTACTACAATCAGGACGGGACCCTTACCACCTACCTGCTAAAGGATATATTTGTATCTACCTCATCAATGCTTGGAACCTCCCAGGCAGTCATATACGCCTACCAGAGGATGGCACGGAGCATGGAATGGCCCGATGAGGTTTATTCTGCCATGCTCCAGGAAATAAATGAGCTTACAATAAACTATGTATTAAACAGAACAGATATATTTGCAGAGATACACGCAGACGCCACAGGAGTCTATACTCCAACGGAGCATTATCTGGCGTCCGGCATACTTATACTGCTGTCCCTCCTTGGAATAATATATATTTCATTTATCAAAAACAACAACCGGGCATATCTCATAAAATTAAAATCCCATGGTATCGGTGGGGTGAAATGCTCTGTAAGCCAGATGATTGCCATGACATCAGGCTTGTATGTAATATTCATTCTGCTGTATGGAATACTTTTTATAGTCTCCCGGCTGTCAGATGGTCTGGACATAAGCTTCACACCATGGATATTCCTCTATGGACTTTTGCTGTGTCTTACAGTTTCCTTATTTACCCTTGCAATAGGTAAACTTCCTGTAAGCCAGGCTGCCGCAGGGCTGTTATATCTGTGTATCCTTATTGCCCTTGCTTATATAGGCGGGCTGCTGGTTCCACGAAATCTGCTGCCGGAATTCGCAGGGGATATCAGCGGATACTCACCATACCACCTTCTCCACAAGATGTTGTGCAGATGTCTGTACGGCTAAAGCAAACAAGGGGCACTAACGAAAACAATTTTAACTGGTTAATATTAAGGACAAGAAATGAAGAAATTTTTGATACTTTTTAAAAGAATGTGCATGAAGCCATTAAATCTTATAATATTATTGATCCTTCCGGTCATAGCCATCACCTTCCGTATGCTTCCGGAGAAGTCCGTGAAGAGCAGCATTACCACCGGCATATATATTGAACAGGACGACTGGTGGCTTGACAGCTTTAAGAAGCTTATGGGCACTCATAGTGACGCCTTTGTATTTGAATTTGCAGGATCGTCAGATGAATTGAGAAATGCTGTGGAATCAGGAAGATATGATTGCGGATATATAATAGGTAAGGATTTCTCGGCTAACTTCATAGAGGATTACAAGTCTGCAAGGATAAATGTCCTTACAACAAGCAACACCTCCTACGATACCGTAACCATGGAGATTATCATGTCAGAGCTGTTAAAGGCTTATGATGGTGCCATAATCGATCATTATCTGTCGGTGTCCTCTTTGGCCTCCCCATATTATACAGATGACGCAGAGAAGCTCCTTGATACTGCATATTCCGAGATACTTAACAGCGACGAGATATTCTCAATCTCTGCAAATGATACCGGTGAATTTGCCAGCATCAGGCTGTTGGATTTCACATTTCCTTTTGAGAAATTCGCAGGCTTTGTAATATTCACCGCTTCGCTTATGGGACTTCTGACCTATAAAAAAGATGAAAATGACAATATATACAAAAAGCTTAACAAGTCCGGTCAACTTAAATTCTATGTTGTAAATGTACTGGTTCATCTGCTGCCTGCTGCCTTGTCAGGCTTTATTGCAATAGGAATATTTAAGGGCTTTGATAACACCCCGGCACTTCTTCTCAAGATGTTATTGTACATCCTCATATGTATGATATTCTGTTCAGTGCTTGAGATTTTCGTGAAAAGCTACAGGGTATTCACCGCCGTACTTCCTATTATTCTGGCATGTACCCTGGTGCTTTCACCTATATTTATAGATCTGACTGATAAGAATGTAATGTTCAGGCTTCTGTCATACCTGTTCCCACCAACTTATATGTAGGTTATGATACTTATACTATAAAGCGTTCATCCTTAACTGAGATCTCTGCTCTTGCGGCAGTGGTTTCAGTTATTTTTTTTGTGAGCATGTCCACCGCTTCCACAGGGATCAGCGCCGTAAATCTCACATTTTCAGTGTACTCCGTTCCGGCTATTATCACATCCTCATTATTAAGCAGGTATGATATCTTTCCTGAATCGTTGTAATTTGTAGTTATGTCAACTTCTTTTATTTTGTACTTCTTCTTGATACCGGCAGCATTTAACGCCACCTTGGCGGCTTCCGTATATGCTCTCACGAGACCACCTGTTCCCAGAAGTGTTCCACCGAAATACCTTGTGACAACTATGCATATATCAACCACCTGATTGCCTGTTATCACTTCAAGTATAGGCTTTCCCGCAGTTCCCGAAGGTTCCCCATCATCAGAAAACCTGAGCAGTGTATTTTCATTTCCAATGGCAAATGCATAACAGTTATGCCTTGCGTCATAATGCTTCTTTCTTATCTTCTCAATAAAGGCAAGAGCCTCCTCCTCGGAAGCAACAGGCTCCGCATAGCCGATAAATCTGGATTTTTTCTCTACTATCTCATCTGTTCCCGAATTAGTTATGGTAAAAAAAGTGTCTGCCATAATTCCTCCCTTCAAAGCAAATTTGATCTACAATATTTTAAAAATTAAAAGCCACAATGCCTTGAGTGTGCCCAAAACATCATGGCTGTTTTTACCGGTCTTACTGGCTGAGCAATTTTGTAAGCTCATCCATAAATGTATTAACGTCCTTGAACTCCCTGTACACCGAAGCAAATCTTACATATGCCACCTGATCAAGATCCTTTATCTTATCCATAACAATCTCACCGATCTGTGTGCTGTCAACCTCCTTAACTTCAAGGTTGAAGATTTCATTTTCAATATCATCAATGCACTTTGTAACCGCTTCTGCTGAAACAGGTCTCTTATGACAGGATTTGATAACCCCTGCCTCTATCTTTCTTCTGTCGTAGGTTTCTCTGTTCTTATCTTTCTTGATAACGATAAGAGGAATCGTCTCAACCTTCTCATAGGTTGTAAATCTTCTTCCACAAGCATCGCACTGTCTTCTTCTTCTGATAGAATCGCCGTCATCTGCCGGTCTTGAATCAATTACTCTCGTATTATCTACGCTGCAAAATGGACATTTCATATGTTCTTTTCTCCTTATACCTCTGCTCTTCCTATTTCGGGGCACACATCTACCAGAACTATGTCCGGTCCAATCCTGACTACATTACAGAAATCTATGTAATATTCCTCTGCCACTCCAAAGCACCAGAAGCTCTTGCTCTGATTTGGGACAATGATAGCCAGTATCTTACCTGAACACGGATCAAATTCTATATCTGTTACATAACCCAGTCGCCTGCAATCCTTGCAGTTAATAACTTCCTTCTCTCTCAATTCACAAAATCTCATAGGACACCAGATGAATTATATTATAATATATTCTATGCTTCTACATGAAATTGATGAATTACTCATATAATATTATCATTTATGCCACCATCAACTGTATTACGGTGACACAAATGATATTCATAGTTCTTATAATGATCTTTCATACCGATCTTTTTATACTGACCTTTAGTGATCCTTCGTAATAATCTTAACCGGACACTTTGAGGCACATGTACCACAATGGTTACACAGCTCAGGATTAATATGTGCAAGATTCTGGTCAAAGGATATCGCCTTCATCTCACAGTTTCTCACACACAGGGTACAACCGATACAGCCTGTCTGGCACACCGCCTTAACCTCCTTGCCCTTTTCCTTTGAATTACATCTTACAAGATAAGGGGCATCATAAGGAACCAGCTCAATGAGCTTTCTAGGGCAGACAGATACACATTTGCCACATGCCTTACACTTGTCCTTGTTTATCACTGCAATTCCGTCCACTATATCTATGGCATCAAATTCACACACTGCTTTACATGAACCAAATCCTGTACATCCATAAGTACATCCCTTAGGTCCGTTGTTAGGATTGTTCTGTGCCAGCCTGCAGTCCTTAGGTCCTACATACTCATACACATCCTTTGCCTTCTCACAGTCTCCTGCGCACTTGACAAATGCCACATATCTGGTATTCTCCACGTTCTCAACACCAAGCACTGCACTGATCTTTTCCGCCACTGCCGCTCCGCCTACAGGACATGCTGAAGGTGGCATTTCGCCCTTGGCAATAGCTGCTGCCAGACCATCACAGCCGGGATATCCACATCCACCGCAGTTATTTCCCGGAAGTGCCTCTCTTATGGCGACCTCCTTAGGATCAACCTCAACCTTTAATTTCTCTCCGGCAACACCAAGGAGTATGCCCACGAGAATACCTATACCACCAACTACCGCTACTGCAATAAGTACTGCTTCAATATTCATAGCCACACCTCCTACATCATTCCTGCGAAGCCGAAGAATGCGATAGCCATAAGTCCTGATGTAAGAAGCACGATAGGTGTTCCCTTAAATGCCTCAGGTATATCGCTGTACTCTATCTTCTCTCTTATTCCCGCAAGTATTGTGATTGCTATCGCGAATCCCAGTGCAGAACCAAATCCGTTGATAGTACTCTTTAAGATACTGTATTCTGCCTGAACATTGTTAAGTGCGATACCAAGCACTGCACAGTTTGTTGTGATCAGCGGAAGATACACACCAAGTGCCTCATAGAGAGGCTTAACCTTCTTCTTAAGAAACATCTCAACCAACTGTACAAGTGCTGCAATAACAAGAATGAACACTATGGTATTGAGATATTCAAGATGAAGCTTCACAAGTATTCCGTAATATATACCGCTTGTTACACAGGAGGCAATGGTCATTACAAAGATTACCGCACCACCCATACCTGTGGCTGTCTTAACTGACTTGGATACTCCAAGGAACGGACATAAGCCCAGGAACTGGCTGAGTATTACGTTATTTACAAGGGCTGCCCCAATAGCAAAAAGTAAAAGCTCCATTATGCCTCACCGTCCTTTCCTGCTTCCCTGGCTTCCGGCTTATTCTCGGCCGGCTTAACCTCAGGTTTTACTTCTGTATTAATCTCAGGCTTTTTCTCAACAGGTTTTGCCACTGTTTTCTGTTCAACAGGCTTTGTCTCTGCCTGAGCCTCTGCTGCCTTCTTGCCGGCACACAATACATTTGCACAGCCTGCACAACCCTCAGGTCTGCAGAACTCTGATGTATCCTTGCCCTCCGCTGCTGCCTTTGCTGCCTTTTTTGCATTTCTCTTATTTAAGAATGCTATAAGAAATGCAAGTACAAAGAATGCACCCGGTGCCAGGACAAATATTGTTATCGGCTTGTAATATGCAAGTACATCACCGATGGCTTTTAATGCACCGTTGCTGTTTGATGACAGAAGATTTCCGTCACCAAGTATCTGATAGTTAAATACACAGCCCTTACCGATAAGTTCTCTGAAAGCACCTATAACAGTAAGGCCTATTGTAAATCCAAGTCCCATTCCAAGACCATCAAAGAGTGATGGCATAACCTTATTCTTTGACGCATAGCTCTCTGCACGTCCGAGAATGATACAGTTTACAACTATAAGCGGAATGTAGATACCAAGACTGTCGTTCAGTGATGGTATGAATGCCTGAAGAAGAAACTGTATAACTGTAACGAATGATGCGATTATTACGATATAGGCAGGTATCCTGACCTTGTCCGGGATAACCTTTCTGAGTAATGATATCGCCACATTTGAAAGCACCAGGATACAGGTCGTTGTAAGACCCATTCCTGCACCGTTTATTGCTGAAGAAGTAACCGCAAGTGTAGGACACATACCAAGCATCTGTACAAATGTAGGGTTTTCTTTAACAATACCATTGTATAAGCGTTCCGTACATTTACCCATTAGTTGTTACCTCCTTCTATGCTCTTAAAGTAACTTATACCGGAATTGACGGCATTGGTTACGGCATTGGTAGTTATAGTGGCACCACTCAAGGCGTCTATCTCATTGTCTGCTGCGGCACCTGACTTGGTATACTTGAACTCGTCCACCTTCTTGCCTGCGAACTGCTCCTTAAATGTATCCTTGTCAGCCTCCATACCAAGACCTGCTGTCTCGGAAAGTGAAAGGAATGAGATACCGTTTACGGTTCCATCCGTTGTGATACCCATGGCAAGCTGGAGGCTTCCGCCATAAGCTTCATTTGATGTTACAAGGAATACATAACCCACTGTCTCACCGGATGAATCCTTAGCTGCTACCGCCTCATCTATTACATCACTGTCAAAGCCTGCTGCTTTTAACACATCTGCCGCATCGGAGCAGTCATACTCTTCAAATGAATCGGCACCGTTAAATACTGCCTTGTATGCCTCTTCCTTGGCATTCTGCTCTGCCTGTGCTATAGGCTCCTTTGTAATGTCATATACATATCCAAGGGCAAATCCTGCCACACAGGTGATTATAAGTATCGCAGCAACTGCAATGGCAATAGACTTCTTATCAACACGCTTGCTGCTGCCCGCCTGTGAACCCTCTGCCTTGAGAAGCTCTGCTCCCTGTCCGAAGGACTTAGGCATTGTAACCTTCTCAATAAGAGGCACAAGAAGATTTGCAAATATAATTGAATATGAAACTCCCTCTGCTGAGCCTCCGAATATTCTGAAAAGGAAGGTCAGAAGTCCAAGGAGTGCACCAAATATATATTTGCCCCCCTTTGTTATAGGGGATGTAACATAGTCTGTTGCCATGAAGAATGCACCTAACATAAGTCCGCCGCCACACAGGTGAGCTGCAAGATATGTTGGGTCAAAGCCGCCATTTGCCGCACTGTATACTGATATGAGCACTGCAAATGTTCCTATGTACATAAGCGGTATGACAGGGCTGATAACTCTCTTGACGATAAGGTAGATACCGCCCACAAGGATACATATAACCGAGGTCTCACCGATGGTTCCCGGTATTGTACCCTTGAACATATCAAGAAGATTTATGGCACTTACGCCATTTGCCTTAAGCTCTGCAAGTGGTGTTGCTGTTGTCACACCATCGTATGTGAAGCTTGTCATCTGTCCTGCAAATGAAATAAGCAGGAAACATCTGGCACCCAGGGCAGGGTTCATGAAGTTCTGTCCAAGGCCGCCGAACAACTGCTTTACTATTACTATTGCAAATGCACTTCCAAGGATTGCCATCCATACAGGCACATCCGGTGAAAGGTTAAGGGCAAGAAGAAGTCCTGTTACAATGGCACTGCAGTCCTTGACTGTCACCTTTCTCTTAAATAAAACCTGACAGCCCCACTCAAATAAAACGCAGGAAACTATACAGGTGAGCACCAAAAACAGTGCATGATATCCAAAATTGTATATTCCAAATATGGTTGCAGGCATTAATGCTATGATAACATCTGCCATCAGACCTGTAGTCGTTCCGTCATCTCTTACGTGAGGAGATGATGATATCTTAAATGTCTGTTCCACTGTCTTCACCTCCTACTTTTTCTTTGACGCCAGGATCTGTTTTCTTGTACCTGCTATGGTCTGGGTCAGATGTCTCTTCGCCGGACAGATATAAGAACAGCATCCACATTCGCAACATTCCATGCCGTGATTTGCAAGGAATGCATCTATATTTCCATGCTCTGCATACTTTGCCAGAAGTGATGGAACCACTCGTCCCGGACATACGGATACGCAGCGTCCGCATCTGATACAGTTGGACGGCTCGTACTTTGTAACTTCATCATGGGTCATGCATAACAAAGCTGAAAGTCCCTTGACTGATGGGATATCCAATGTGTACAATGCCTTACCCATCATAGGGCCGCCGGCTATGATTTTCTCCGGCATTTTATCATCCTTGAAACCGCCTGCTGCCTCTATAAGCTCCTGACAGTTGGTTCCTGTTCTTACAAGTAGGTTGCAAGGCTCCTTTATGGCATCACCGGTAACTGTAACTATCCTTGATATAAGAGGCTTGCCTTCAACAACTGCCTCATATATTGCCACTACTGTATCTACATTATGTACTATACAGCCGGCATCGGCAGGAAGCATTTTTGAATTGACATACCTTCCGGTATTTGCATATATGAGCTGTCGCTCAGCTCCCTGAGGATACTTTGTCTTTAATTCATTGACTGTTATCTTATCGTTGTCCTTGGTAAGCTCTCTTAAAAGCTTGATAGCCTCAGGCTTGTTATCCTCTATGGCTATGATACCCTTGGCATTATCAAAGAGATTTATACAGATTTCAAGTCCATGGATCAGCTTCTCCGGCTCCTCAATCATTCTTCTGTAATCGGAAGTAAGATACGGCTCACACTCAGCTCCGTTGACGATTATGTAATCAATCTCGTCCTCGTTCT
>Ga0129313_1001645_pt1 | contig 13587 bp, 11 predicted proteins | sample O1105metagenome_FD_94436 | JGI IMG/M metagenome (GOLD analysis project Ga0129313, IMG submission 94436) | Orangutan group fecal microbial communities from fecal samples from Wisconsin, USA - O1105 metagenome | ecosystem: Host-associated > Mammals > Digestive system > Large intestine > Fecal... | reverse complement strand
TTGCCGCCCGGCTGAATCTCCGCCTGCCCGGCGCGGTTGGCCCCGCCCACCGTCAGCTTCTCCACCCGCACCACGTAATCCAGGGCCGGGTTGAAGGTAACCGTATACACCATCCTGCTCTTCCCTTCCTTTCACGGCAGGCCCGCCCGGAATGCCCCGGGCCGGACGGCTGCTGTCTCTTTTTAATCCGCTGGTTTTTGATTTACTTTTTGAATGCGGCGCAATGCGCTGCCAGGTGAACTTCATTGATTCCACCGGAGACGCTCGTTTCTCCTGCTTCTCCGGGCCGCTCCGCTCTTTTAAGGCTCGGCCGCAAAGCGCGGCCGCCATGTTCACCCGACTCCCCGCAAAACGGTCCTCACCTTTCCAAAATTCAGCCCGCTGGATAACATCGGGTAAATGCAAAAAGCGCCGTGCAACGTACTTGTTGCGCGGCGTACTTTTTGGTGAGCCATCGGGGATTCGAACCCCGGACACCCTGATTAAAAGCAAGTTAGATGCTCTTAATGGCCCCTGTCATCACCTGATTTTACACCGTACAACATGATTTCACTTTTTCGGAGTTTTTTTCGCGCGGTTGTATTTTTTAGATTTTCTCTGCGCCAGCATTTCCTTCTGGTTCATTTGCCGAATGGCGCTTACCGGAATGGTCATTCCGTATGCCTCGCGTTCGGCATACTCCTCCCATTCCCGAAGGATATTGTCATAGATAAATCCTGGGCACGTTTCACCGTCATCCCGGCCAACAAGTGCATCCAGCGACAAGCCATAAATATCCGCCAGCCGGATAAGGATTTCAACGGTCGGCTCATGCAGCCCGCTTTCGTATCCAAAGTAGGTATTGGGGGCCACATGGAGCGCCCTGCTCAACTCCTTTTGTGTGTATCCCCGTTCCAGCCTCAGCTGCACTAAGATTTTCCCGATGGTTGCGGCGCGTTCTTCTACGATAAATTGGCCATCTTCGGTTTTCTGCCCGGAAATGTATTGGCCTTTCCCAAGCTTAAATTCTGCAATGTGGTCAATGCGCTCGTTGAACAGAGATTCCACGTTTCATCACCTCATGTGTATTGTAACCGATAATCTCGACAAATAGAATATACAGTTTTGCAGATAGATTCCCTGATTGTGAAATTTTCTAGAAACTAGAAGTTTCTATCGAAAATGACTGAAATCAGGGATATATTTATGTTAAGGTAAATGTTCTAAAAAATAGAAGTTTGTGTTCATTTGGCCCCCTCATCCGGGGGGAGAGGGGGCCGTGAACACAACTTCTTGATGGAGGTTTACATATGCAGAGACTTTACCTGATACCGGCTTGCAGCTAAGCAACCGTGCATGTAGGGGTCAGCCCCTTCAAGGGGCTGGGGGCCCCACATGCCTGAAATCTCGTCTCTGGGGGGGCTGTATGGTCGTTGGATAAGGTTTTCGTCTGTGGGGGGCTGGGGGCCCTGTAGGCCCCCAGGTTGGCGGCAAACACCCCTGCCAGTCCCCTGCCTTGCCAATAACCTGCCTCGGGGCGTGCGGCAGCTGCTGCGCCTTACCTTCGCAATATCCTTGCTCTTTGTTGGCCTTTTTTGCTTCACCTGCGCGGTGCGCTCATGGGGCCCCGGTTAGCTTCCCTTTTACTTGACAATATATCATAAAGCGGGAGATTTATCTTATGAGTTACGGTTTGTTTGCACTAAAGGCCCCTGCCTACCAACGTGACGTAACTTTTTTAAAACGCTATGGCACTTCTAAGTTCCGTTTGATTCAAATGGCCAGCGTGCGGACAAAAGGCGTGGAATTGCCCAAAAAGAGCCCGAAATATTCCGTGAATGACCAAAAGCTGGACAACAACATTTGCCGGGCACGTTCCAAAATTCGGGAATACGGTTTTTGCAATGACTGGTCTTTGTTCGTTACGTTCACACTTGACCCCTCGAAAATGGATGTCTTTGACCTGTCTGCTCTGAACCGGACTCTTTCTCAGTGGTTCCGTGACTACCGCAAGAAGCATAGCGTCAATGTGAAGTATCTTTTGATTCCAGAAAAGCACGCCAGCGTAAAGTTTTTGTAGGAAAACCTAGATAATAAAATAGAGAACGACCATTGGTGTGATAAGGTATTTAGCGACCAAGCCAAAACCAATCACGAAAGGCGTTCTCTATGTTTAACAGTATACAGCAGTTTGAAACAGCAGGCATTAAAAATCTTAGAAAAGCAGAGGATGAATTTATCCGAACCAGAGATATGGCGAATTTTATTAATGCCATCAAAGAGGTTGTGCTCCATCTGGGGCTAGATGTGATCGCTGAAACACTGGAAAACTACGATGCGGCTATCCGGAAAAGCCCGAAGCGATCTGAGAAATGGAGTGTTGTCCGAAAGGATCCGAAGCAGCTGGTCACTTCTTTGGGTACCGTCCAGTATCGTAAGACCTTATTCATCAACAAGACGACAAAAGAAAGATCCTACCTCCTTGATCGGGAACTCGGTTTGGAAAAGCACCAGCGCATCACGGAGGATGCAGAGGCCCAGCTTCTTACGGAGGCTGTTCAGACAACCTATCGGAAGGGCGGAGAGGCTGTCAGCATTCTCGATGATGTCAGCAAGGAAACGGTAATGGATAAGATCCGAACAATCGATTTCACAAAGGTACATAAAGCTCCTGAAGCGCTTCGGGAAATTCCGTATCTTTACATCGATGCAGATGAAGATCACGTGGCGCTGCAGTTTCATGAGCATAAAGGTGATGTTCGGACGAATGCTCAGCATCGTAAGGATAACTGTGTGCTCGCCAAGATGGTTTATGTTTACGAAGGAATCGAGCCGAAAGCCTTTGCCGGATTGTGCGTTTATTTTTCGGATTTGGCGGGTTCTTCCGTTTCGGGATTCCGGAATACTTCCACCCGTTCAAGCCGGATCGTCACACGGGTCTGTCCGTCGATGGTGCAGGTAAACAGCGTCAGATCCCAGTCCCCTGCTTCCATCCCCTCCGCGTCCATGGGGTTCAGCGTCTCCCGCTCCACCATCTGGAAGGTCACCACATGCTCATCCATATCTGTAAACAGGACGATGTCCCCGGGTTGGAGCTCCTTCAGCTTTCCGAAATGGGACGCATAGTTGTGGGCGCAGATGATCAGGTTGTCCTGATACAGCGAGCCTGAATACCGGCAGGGGGCAACCTTCAATGCGGGATAGTCCCACTGGCTGATCACCGGCAGCTCCAGCTCCAGCGACGGAATGCTCAGCACGCCGATGTAGTCCCGGCCGTTGATGGTCTTCACCGGCATCTCCCGCCGGACATCCGGCAGGGTCGTGGGTTCGGCTTCGTCATCGCCCGCTTCCGTGGGGAGCTCGTCGCACAGCTGGGCAATGACTTGCCGGGCGGAGTCCCGGGCTTCGTGGGACTCCCATTCATTGTAAACCGAAAGGAACAGGGCCGCCGCAATCAGCAGCAGCCCCGCATTGATCCAGACGGTTCCCCGGTTAGCCTTCATCCTTGGCCTCCCAGCGGCGGAACAGACCCACAGCGATGCAGCCAAGCCCCGCACAGGCCAGCACCGGCACCGGCCACCACAGCTGCCCGGTCTGGGGAAGCTTCTTCCCGCCGCCGGAGGGGGTGGTGGGTTTCGTTGTAGGGCTGGTAGGCTTAGTGGGCACCTCCCGTTCCAGATCGGTCTTGGGCTGGCTGGTCACGTCGTATTGGTATTCATCAGCATAGAGGTAAGGCACGCTCACCAGGAAGGGAGCGGTTTTCCCGTAGCCGGAAGCGGCGGTTTTCTGCACCACCAGATACAGGCCGAAGGTCAGGTCGGAAAAGGTCGCTTTGCCGTCTTCCCCCACCTTTTTGGGGAGGTCTGTCACCGGGGTCAGTTTGCTTTCCAGCTTACATAGCTTTCCTGCCAGATCCGGGGACTCGATGTCGCCGAATTCGGGAATGTCCGCCTGAATTTCTTCCACGGGGACAAAGCTGTAGTTGCCGTCGTCCTCCGCCACGTCGCCCACCTTGTACAGGGCAAGCGTGCCGCCGCGGACGGCTTTTCCCTTGTAGGTCATGGAGACGGTGATGCTGCAATGGCCGTTCCGGCTCTCATCCGGAACCGATTGGGCGGCGGCGGACACAGGTAGAGCAAGCAGGAAAAGCAGGGCCAGCAGGCCGGAAATAACATGCTTTCTCATGAAAAAACCTCCTATTTCTTTCTGCGCCTGGGCAGCAGCAGAAGGATCAACAGAATCAGCAGCATGGGGATCGCCACAACAGGAGCCACAAACAGCGGTTCAATCTGAATGGCGTCGGCGGTGACCCGCATGGTTTTGCCTTCCTCGATATTGTCGATGCGGTGTCCGCGAACCAGCAGCCGGTGGGTATTGATGCCGTAGGGGGTGCAGGTCACCAGGGTGCAGTAGTCCTGGCCTTCTACAATTTCCAGTGCGGCGGTATCCTGCGGCTCCACGATGAGGATTTGATCCACCTCATAGGTCAGGATCTCATCCAGCACCCGCAGAAGGAAGGTATCCCCCTCCCGGAGCTTGTCCAGGTTGGTGAACAGCTTGGCGCTGGGCAGACCCCGGTGACCGGAGAGAACGCAGTGGGTGCTCTCCCCGCCTACCGGCAGGCTGGTCCATTCCAGATGGCCGACGGCCACCTGTAGGACGGTATCCTCCGTGCCGTGGTAGATGGGCAGGCTCACGTCAATTTCGGGAATCTCGATATAGCCCATGATGCCAAGACCGGACACATTCAAAAGCTGCTGGTATTCTTCCTTCTGGGCGTCGCTGAGCTGGTACGCATTGACCCGATCGGCCAGAGATGCGTTGTAGCTTTCGGCCGCGGCCCAGATTTCGTCGTATTGATCCTGGTTCAGATTTGCAACTTCCTCGGCATATGTGGCAATGGCCCGGGTCTGGTGGAAGGAGTTCCAGTAGTCGCTGACGGTGGGGTACAGCAGCAAGGACAGCCCTGCAAGAAGGATCAGGAACAGGAGTAGCGTTATATAATTGTCTTTTTTCTTCTTCATGCAGGGTTCTCCTTGCCGCTGTGGGCCGGGGAGGGGTTGCCTCCCCGGCTGTCACAGCGGGATGTCAGTGCGTTTCAGATATGGATCAGGGAGTTAACGATTGGCATCGCTCATGCGCTTCTTGGTGACCAGCAGCACCACAGCGCCCAGTACCAGGGCGGAGCCCAGAACATAGAAGATGGTGGTGCCCATGCCGCCGGTGGAGGGCAGCTGGGTACCGGCCTTGTTGACAACAACAACGGCGGTTGCGGCGATTTTTTCAATATCGACCTTAACCTCAGTTGTTTTATCAGTTTTCGTATCAACGATATCGCCGTTTTCGTCCAGATACACGATGGTATGCGTGGAGGTTGCACCGGTCTTGACAGCTTTGACAATGACAGAGCCAGTCAGCTTGTTATAGCCGGCAGGAGCTGTGACCTCCTCAATTACATAGTCACCGGATTTAACACCCTTCACAACGATCACGCCGCTGTCAGGTGTGGTGATCTGGTTCGTAAGGCCTTCGCCAGCGTCCTTACCGGCATAGATGTAAACGCCTTCGTCATCAGTAGACTTCACATAGAACGGGAACTTGAACTCAGCGCCGGGCAGGGCAACGCCCTTATCGTTGACCTTCTTCAACGCAATGGCATAGGTGTAGATGGTTTCATCAGTTTCTAACTGCTTGCCGGGACCAGGCTCAGTGCCGTCATCAGTAGTCCACTTTACAGTGACGTTGTTGGTGTTGCCATTGCCATCAATGGCGGCCTTTTCAGTTACAACAGCGGTGTAGGTGATGATGATGGTAGCACCATTGTTATACAGGAACTTGTCATTGTCATCGTCATACCAGTCAATGACGATCTTCTTATCAGCACCAAACTGGTGGTCAGCGACAGTAATCTGGTTCTGGTCAGTGGTGGTTTTTTCGTCACCATCATTGTCTACAATGATGCTGGTGACCTTCACATCCTTCAGGAAGTCGGGCAGGGTATCCTCGATGGTATAGGAAACGATTTTCTTTGCATCCTTACCAGCGCCATCATAATTGGAGGTCTTGAAACGAACGGTATAGGTGACCGTGTCGCCAATGGAGAAACTTTTATCAGTACCAGTGGCAGTGGCAGTTTTAGTCAAGTCGCTAGGTGTAGAACGATTCTTGTCAACAATGGTAACATCTGGCATTGTTGAATCAACGCTGATAGCCTGTTCACCCTGAGAAGTAGTCACAACATAATAGCCAAAAGCCAGTCCTGTAAAGTTCAGGACTGAGCCGTCACTTTCGGCCGTTGCAGTGGCTGTTGCATCTGCCGTCCACTCTTTCAGGGCATTTTTCAGCCCCTCACTCATTTTGTCCCCATCTGTGGCCGCTTTAGTAGCGCTGATATAGCCATTAGTATCCTTAACGAAATAAGTATTCAGGCTTTCGGGAATATCGCCGGTGTAAGCGATACTCTTGTTGTCCGCGCTCACGGTCGCGTCAAACAGTTTGTAGATGGTGTAGGTTTCGCCAATTGTGGCGTTGGAAATGGTAATGGAGCCTTTGCCATCCCCAACCGTTTTATCTTGGGCAAAGGCTGTGGTGGCCAGGGCGAAGACCATGACCAGGGCCAGCAGGAGGCTGGCGAGTTTTCTGGCGTGTTTCATTTTTTGTGCTCCTTTTTTCATCGTCATTTTGAATTGGAATGGTGGATTTCCGCGTATCAGGAAGATGTCTCATCCTCCTTTCGACGCCTGCAATGGCTATACAACAGGGTCGCCGCGCCGAAGATCAGCGCCAGGCCGCCTGCGGTATAAGAGGTTGTTCCGGCTCCGCCGGTGTCGGGAAGCTCGTAGCCCCAGGAAATGTCGCGGACGGTCACCGACAGCACCTTCGGGTCGGTGTCGCTGAAGGTCAGGGGCGTTCCGGTTTCCTCGGTTTGTGTCAGCGTTCCGTCTGGGTTCTCCGTGGCCGGGTAAAGCGTCGCCGTCGCGTCTTCGCTCCCGACCTCCAGAATCCAGGGGCCTGCCGTCATGTAATTTGACGGTGCCTTTGTCTCACGGAGATAGTAGATGGTATTGCGCCGGATGCCGGTAAAGGTCGCAATGCCGTTTTTACCGGTGGTGATTTCCTCGGAGGTCTCTTGCCCCTGTTCTTTCAGGGTGAACTTTGCGCCTTCCAGCTTTTTCTCGGCGTTCACGCTGTCCGTCTTCGTGATTTGCAGATTCAGCTGGGTCGTCATGTAGTTGGTAAAGGCGGGTTCCGGGATGGTCAGGGTGTAAGACCCATCCGAATTGCTCCCCTGCCCAACCGCATCGCCCGACCCCGAAGAGCCGCTGGCGGTGTTTGATACTACTTTACCAGAAACATCGAACACCACTTCTTTTCCCGGTTCGTAAGGAATACTTGTAATATCACCTGTTTGCTCACCAGAACCATCAATTTTATTGTTGAAAATATAATTGTAAGTACCCGTTCCGGTAACGTTCAGGTCGTAATAGTAGGTGCCATCCTTATCCTTTGTCATGGGTTGACCGGGCCAGTCACCGACTATTTGCTTCTTGTCAGCATCCCAAACGTACACGTTCACGTTGGCCCAGTTATTTGTGTTCTGATAGCGTACCCTGAACGTCCCCGTCTGGGAACCCGTTCCGGAGCCAGAGCCGGAGGAACCGCCGCTTTCGCTGCCGTCCAGCGTAACGGAGGCCACATTGTAGCTCTTGAACGTCACGCCCAAAAGGGTAACGGTTTTCTCCTCAATTTTCACCTGGATTGTATGTACGGTCTTATCATAGGTGATGCCGGGGCGGTTGTCGTTGACCTCGCTGAGCGTATAGTTATAGGTTCCGGCCTGGTTATACTGCACGTTGGGCGAAATCGTGAATTGCCCGGTAGCGGCATTGGCCTTTGCCGTGCCGACAACCGTTCCCGCCTCGTTTTTCAGCTGGAACTGGAAGTCCCGTCCGCTCTCCTGCGCTACGCCGTCCTTGAACAGGGCTTTGGTACCGATAATGTCCAGCTCCGGTGTAGCTGTCACAATTTCATCTTTCCTGCCAAGAATCAGACCGCCGTTGGTCATGATGCCGCCGCCGTGGATATTGGAATGGTTGCCGGTGATAATCACTCCGGCAGCACCCTTCGCCACGTTAATGGCCTCCGAATCAGGGTTTGCGGCAAGGCCAAAGAGGTAATTGGCTGTGGCATAGCCGGTTTTGCTGATTGTGATGTGTTTTCCGTCACTGGAGCCAGTCCAGTTCGCCGCGCCGCCGCCCAGCATCTCACCAGTAACCAGAGAAATCGGGTCGTTGCCACCGCTGCGCACGCAGAAATAGTCCTTGTGTCCGTTGGAAGTAAAGGTGCCGTTTTTTTGGGCAACTTCTGAATCGGCATTCTTGCCGTTTCCTCCGCCGGACATATGCAGCCCACTATCGGAATTTCCGTAAATCGCCGCGCCTTCGGTGTGCGTGATCAACGTCTCGCCGGTGGGGCAGGCCGCCACGCCGCCGCCATAACCGCCCGCAGTGTTGTCCGTAATCAGAGCATTGGTAATGTTCAGGTTGCCTTTCGCCTGAACAAAGATACCGCCGCCGCCCCAGTCAAATGTGGTATTTGTTACGTTATTGGTAATGTACACGCTACCGGATGCCTGAATGGTGCCGTTCGTATTACCGCTGACTCGAATGCCGCCGCCTTCGGATTGATTCGCCACATTTCCGGCAACAATGCCGCCAGTCATTGTAAACGCCGCTGAATTACCATAGTTGGCATGTCCGATGTACATACCGCCGCCGGCTTCCTCGGAGTAATTGCCTGTAACAAAACCTCCCTGCATTGCGATATTTCCGCCTCTTGTGGCAATACCGCCGCCGCCATGACATCCATAGCCATTCTGTTCACATTTTGCGTTTTCGCGGTTGTTTGTAATATATCCGCCGCTGATTGTCACCGTTGTATCCTGCGCGAACACGCCGCCGCCAAGTCCGGTGTCCCAGTTTCCTGTAGAAGCATTACCCCGGGTCTGGTTTCCGGAAATGACGCCGCCGCTCATGGCAAAGGAGCCGCCCTCCATGCAGATACCGCCGCCCTTGGTGCCGGAATTCGCCGCGATGACGCCGCCGGAGATGTTCACCGTTCCGTTTTTGGCGTAGACGCCGCCGCCGTTATCGTAGTTGTTATTGCCGCCGCCCACAATATAGCCGCCCGTCATGTTCAGCGTTCCGCTCTCCATCTGGACAACACGCTTGCCGCTGCTGTTCCGGAGCGCGCCGCCCTGGATATCCAGTGTACCTCCGTTGACCTTAATCGCCTGGTCAGAGCTTTCATTGCACCGGATTGCGCCGGTGAGGGTAACGGTATGCTGTTTCAACGTTTCCTTCGTGCCGGTGCCATCGGGTGTGGATGTTGTGATGTAATACGTCAGGGTATTCCCATTCAGGGTCGCCACATGACCGTACACATCTCCCCCGGGTTCGGTCACGGTCTCCGAAGGTGCTTTCGAGTCCATAATGGTAAGCGTCGCACCGCTTTGCACTTCAAAGTACTGATTGGCCTTGCTGATCGTCAGGGTATGCCCGTTCAAGTCGATGGTGGTGTCCCTTGAGATGGTCACTGTGTTAATGCTATCTTCCGTCTGGACATCACTGGTCAGCCGAAATTCGCCACCTTCTTTGAAAGTATCTTGCCCGATAGTGCCCGATAGCTCTCTGTCGGCCACAAGCGAAATATCATACATAGAGAAATGATCCGTAGCCACAGCCACGTCGCCGGTTTCGGTTTTCTCCGCTTCCATGTCCGTGGCGGTCTGGGCATTCGTATCAATGTGGTAGACCTTGGGGTAAAGCCCCTCCGTGTCAATGCCGCTGAAGGTCACGGTCACGGAGCCGGTTGGCTCGATCTCTTCCTCTCCGTGCCACAGGGTGATGTCCAGCAGGTAGCTCCGCTCCGGTTCGGCTTGTTCTTCGCCCAAAATCTGATCGCGAATCGTCCGACGCTCCCCGTCCGTCACCTCGGTCGCCGTTGCCGTGATTTCCCTTGCCGGATAGGGCAGGGAGGCACTCTCGCCGGTGATGGTCACGGTGATGCCGTTTTCGGTCTGCGCCGTCAGGGTAAATTCCTTCGGCCCCTCCGGCAGGTTGATATAGCCCAGAATCCCGGGGTCGTCCGCCCCATAGGTCAGCAGACGCACCGCGTCCTCCGCGTCGCCTTCCATGGCGGCGAAGCCGGAATCCGTGATCTGCGCCACCAGACCCGCGCGGTCGGCCGTGCCGTCCCCGTCCCGGTCAAAGAGCACCAGATCTCCAACCGCCGGGGTGTGGGACTGTGCCGGTTCAAAGGCGTCCGCCCAGGACGTGACCCAGCCGCCGCAGTCTCTGTCCGGCGGGACGCCCTCCACCCCGGCGTAATGCAGGCAGAAGGTCAGGAACATGGTGTTCCAGTCGCCGTAAGGCTCCTCGCACCACGCGCCATAGCGGGTGTAGCCCTTAACCGTTTCGCCGTCCTCCGCGACAACGTAGTTTTTCGTACTCTCGGCATAGCCCAACTGGGTTTCGGCGATGGCAAGGGTATCCTGCCGCCAATTCCCGGTCAGCGTCACCCCCGCAAAGGTCTGCTCCCATAGCTCCGCCGTCTCCACATCCGCCGTAGGATCTGCGTAACAGGCCAGGCTGTGGGTATGCTCCTCCGTCCCGCAGACCAGCTCCCCGTTTTCATCCCGACAGGCTTCCCCGTGGGTATGGGCGTCCTTGCCGCAGAATACCGGTTCTTCCGACTCAACGGCGGTGCAAGCCTTGCTGTGGGTGTGTTCTTCCTGTCCGCAGACCAACTTCCTGGTGTCCACCGGCTCCGCCACCGTCTCAAAGCAGGCGTCGGAGTGCTGGTGCTCCAGAATCTGGGTCTGTCCGCATATCAGATTGCCGTCAGCGTCAAAGCAGGCGTCGGAGTGCCGATGCTCCAGAATCTGGGTCTGTCCGCATATCAGATTGCCGTCAGCGTCAAAGCAGCCGTCAGTATGCTGGTGTGCCTCAATCTCGGGAAGCGGACACCAGAGATTCCCGTTTTCGTCATAGCAGCGGGAATCATGGCTGTGAACCACAAAATCGGCATACCCGCACGTCGGATTTCCGTTGGCATCATAGCAGTCCGCCGTGTGCTGATGAATTTCCAGCGTCTTCGCGCTGCACACGGGAACCCTTTTCTCAACCGACGTCACCTGCGCATAGCAGGCGTCCGTGTGGGTGTGCTCCGGGATGTCACATTGCTTTTCCAGTGTGAGAGCCGGCAGAATCAGCGCATAGGTGGTACAGAATACCACCACACCGGCAAGCACGGTCACTACCCGATGCCGGAGGCGCTTCCTTTTATGCACCTTCGTGTATTTTTCTGCATTCCGCAGAACATCCTGCCTCATATTCCTTCACCATCCTTCCTATCTCAACGCGCCGAAGTCCGGCAGAGGCCAGACCCGGAAGACAATTTTTCCAACAATCTGTTCATCGGAGACACTGCCAACCGTTGTACTGCGGGAATCCACCGAGGTGGAACGGTGATCGCCCACACAGAAGTAACGGTTATCCGGCACCTGATAAGGCAGCGTAATGTCACATTCTCCAAGGGCTTTTTCCGTCAGGTATGGTTCGTCCAGCAACTCACCGTCCACATACACATTTCCGTCAGCGTCAATATCCACCCACTGACCGGGGCCGGCAATACAGCGCTTCACCAGAATCTTGTTTCCCAGGTAGAACGCCACCAGGTCGCCGGGTTCAAAGCCCGAGCCCTTGACGGAGATCACAATATCCCCCTCATTCAGCGTGGGCGTCATGGAAGACCCATAGATCTGCAGCACGGGCATCCAAATGGTAGCAACCAGCACGGCTACAGCCGCAACAACCACAAGCGTATAGACGGTGCTGCGAAGAACGCGTTTATACCGCCGTTTGTATTTTTCTCTGCCAAGCTCCGCCTCCAGCTGTTCCAGAGTCGGGGGCTCGGGAGATTTCCACGGTTTCGACTTCATAACTCTCCACTTCCCGTTTCCGACATAAGACGCACGTTTTCCAGATATTGCTGCGCGGCTTTGTCTGCGGCCTCAAATACACGGTTCAGCTGCAGCGCCGCCTCCGCAAGGGAACCGGCTTTTTCAACCGCTATTCTGCGATCCCGGAGCTGCGCCTCCGCACGCTCCAGCCTGATTTTCAATTGACGGTTTTCTTCCGTCTGCGCAATCAGCATTTCCAGCAGCTCGCTCCGGCTTAACCGTCTCAAATCCTTATCCGTCATCCGACTTCCCTCCAATCCGCGCTTACTGCTGAAAGCAGAAAAAAGCAGCGGTCGTTTTCCTGCCCATCCTTCCCAGAATGTAGCTAAAGACCTGATTTCCGGTGAAATACGGGAATTGGAATCGTTTCCAATTTCTTAACAATATGTTTCAACTTCATTAATAATATTAGAATATCACGTTTAACACGACGTAAATGCAACCATTAATCATCGAATATTGCATGTCAGAATTAACAAATGACCATATGAAAGGACCAGTTTACAGCGCCAAATGTAATCTCTTCGGGAAAACTCCTTCCCACGAGATTCAGGCCATCTTTGTTAAGCGGTACGCACTGAAACGCTCCCGCAACATCGGTACCGTAAACATTGCCCGTAAATTGCGTCAAAATGGAACAAACTAGTCCCACCGGGGTCGGGTGGTGTGAGAAGTCACGGAGATGGTGTTGCAGACCTCCGCCAAAGGCAGCGGTTGCCTTGTCTGCGGCAATGGGGAACTGATCCTCCAGATGCTTTATAGCCTGTCCAAGATAGGTTCCACCGTAGCCTTGATATTTTGCAACCTTTAGAACCAGCTTTTCAGCCTGCTGATTTCCCCACTGATTTGCATACTCAAGTGAGAATTCTCCGACAAACAAGCTGTCCACTAAACCGGCAAGAACGCCGCTTGCGACCGCAAACGCATAATCTGCCTTGTCGGCGTGAGATATTTGCCAATGGCCGGAATACGCACTAGCGGGCTTCGGTCTATACCACCAACCAACTGCGCTGCAATAGAGTGATAAAGGGAATGCTTGCAGGCAATGTGGCCGCATTCGTGCGCCAGAACACTGGGGAGCAGATTGAGCGGAAGTTTATTCACAAGCCCGGATGTCACATAGATGCAAGGGTGAACGCTGCCAAATGTTGCTGCATGGTTTCCCGCATGGGGAAGCCGCTCCGTTTTCACGCCTTTCCCACATCACAGCTCATAGATGGGCTGCTCGTGTTCGTAGCAGGGATCGCACAGGGCGGCAAGCTCGGCCACCAAGTCCTCCAAATCCAGAGAAATCTCGCTGTCTGCCCAATCGCTGCCCTTGTAGACGCGATACTCGGTGACGTATTCGCCTTCTCCGGCGTTCACGCTGAATTTGGCAACGACGGCAAAGCCCATATCCTCCAGCAGCCACAGCTCCATTGAGCGGGCAGCAAACACCGCGCCGATAGTTGCGAATGGTGTCACCGCTCACACCGGCATCCTGACCAACTTCATCATCGCTGCGGAACTTCGCCGAAATTTTCGGCGAAGTCAGATCCGTCCGTGCGCCCTGCCGCTTGATGGCCTCCATCTTCATCTTGTAGGCT
>Ga0129313_1001642_pt1 | contig 13594 bp, 11 predicted proteins | sample O1105metagenome_FD_94436 | JGI IMG/M metagenome (GOLD analysis project Ga0129313, IMG submission 94436) | Orangutan group fecal microbial communities from fecal samples from Wisconsin, USA - O1105 metagenome | ecosystem: Host-associated > Mammals > Digestive system > Large intestine > Fecal... | reverse complement strand
TGATTGCCGGCGGTGGTGAACAGGCCGCTGCTCAGCACAAAGGAACTGCAGGATTCCACCCCGTAGGCCCGGGTGATCCGCTCCACCGTTTCATCCACCCGGAAAATCTCGGCTCCGCTCTGCAGCAGGATGATGCCGGCATAGACGGCGATCTCCAGCGCTTCGCTGCGATCCTGTTTCATACTTTCCTCCCCGGGGCCCCTCTGGCCCCAAAACAAAACCCGATGATCGGCGAAGACGCAAAACATCGGGTCATTTTTCGCTGCTATTCTATCACGCCCGGCGGGGCCTGTCAAACCGGGCTGCGCCAGCCATGGCAAGGCCGGCACGGCGGCTGAAAAAACATAGGAACCGGGCGCCTGTCTGGCAGTTGCCCGGTTCCGTTGGTTGTCGCTTTTTAACATTTTATAAATGAAAATTCAGCGCTTGCGCCGGTCGTGTTCCTGCATGCTGTAAAACTGGGATTTCTGGCGATACATCTGCCGGTCGGCCTCGTCATACTGGGCCTTGAAGCTGTACCGGCCCGAATGCCAGGAAGCCCCCACCGAGCAGCTGATCCCGTTTTCCTCCATCAGCTGCTGGGCCCGGGCCACCGCCTCCAAAAACTGCGTTTCGCCCTGTTCAAGATCCAGCACCACAAACTCGTCGCCCCCGGTGCGGTATACCTTTTGATCAAAAACCTGCCGCAGCTGTTCCGCCGCCCGGCGGATCAGGTCGTCACCTTTCCGGTGGCCCTGTCGGTCGTTGGTCTCTTTCAGGCCGTTCAGGTCAAAGCAGGCCACGCCCCGCTGGGGGAACTCCTCGGGCAACTCCTGGACGGTCAGATTGAACTTGTTCCGGTTGTGCACGCCGGAAAGGGTATCTTCCCAGCTCAGTCTTTCCAAAAGGGCGGTCTGGGCCTCCATCTTTTTCTGCTGGGCCTGCAGCTGTTCCTGCATATATTGGTAGGATTGCCGGGCCAGTTGGGGAGGGAAGCCCGCGTCTCCCGCCTTCATTTCCTGGTAGGGGTTGGAAATGTGTATGTGGCAGCAGAGCAGCTTTTCGCCCCGGCGGCGGAAGATAAAGGAGACACGCTGGTGTACCCGCAGGGCAATGCCGGTGGAAGGGTCGGTGGAGATCCATACCCGGCCGCTGCACAGCCAGACGTCCGGCCCCAGGCTCAGCACCTTGAGTTCCTCGTCGGAAAGATTGCACTGGGGCACCTGCCCCGCAAACTGGCGGAAAATCTCGGCCACCTTCGCACCGCCCTGGCCCCATTCCTCTTCTCCGGCGCCCAGCCAGATCAGCTCCTGGTCCAGCAGAGAAATCAGGGTCTCCGGGTCATTTTCGTGGTAGTGCTTTTGCAGCATGAAGCGGGTCAGCGCCAACACCTGTTCAGGCAGAGAATCCTGTTCGGCAGATTGTCCGGCCAATCGTTTTTTCTGTTCGTTCAATGGCATTGTCAGTCACCCCCTGGGATTTCGTTGGAATGAATAGACTTCTTGAATAGATCGAAAAGAAAATACTTTTTGCGGATGAAATAAATAAAGGAGAAAAATGCTTTGAATGCCGCGGCAAGTATGATATTCTGAAGAAGAAAGAATGATAAGACATAGATTGATGGGAATATGTCGAATCGGGCCGATGCGGAAAAATCCGTTTATCTGTCGATAGGGCGTTACAGCAAAAAGCAGCACTGGAAATCAGTGCTGCCGGCGTTCACAAAAGGGTGGATTGTTGGGGATACCACCATACCCTGCGGCGTAAAGCCTTATCTTAGAACTTCTGATGGATATTGATAAACCGATACGGCAACCAAAATATGTTTATTCTGATGGATATTGATAAACTGACACATCAAAAATCTAAGTCTATCTTTATTATATGAGGAAAAAATTTTGCTGTCAACTGGGAAGGAGAAGGGAGAATGAGCGCCTTGCGGTATGTATTGGGGTTGGATATTGGGATCCAGTCTGTGGGATGGGCGGTGATCCGGTATGAGGAACCTGCCCGCATCGAAGACTTTGGCGTGCGAATCTTCGATACCACCGAAAACGCAAGGGAAAAGAACAACGCAAACCAGGAGCGCAGGGCCTTCCGGCGGGCCCGGCGGATGCTGCGCCGCCGCAGCCAGCGCAAAGCGATGCTGAAATTTCACCTGCAGCGAATGGGCCTGCTGAAAGCCGGGCAGGTAGAGGCCTTTTTTGAGAATGGCGGGATCGATCTGCTGTCCCTGCGGGTGAAAGGGCTGACAGAGCGGCTTTCCCCGGTAGAGTTGGCAGCCTGCCTGATCAACATGAGCAATCATCGGGGGTATCAGGAGTTCTATAGCCTGGATGAGGAAGACCAGAAACAGCTGACAGCCCAGGAGAAAAAAGAATATGAAGAAGAGCGCAGCGGCATAGCGCGGGTAGAAGCGATCATGGCGCAGGGCAATTACCGTTCTGTTGCGGAAATGCTCCTGAAAGATGAAACTTTTGCGCCCCGGAACAATGGCACTGTGCGTGTGTACCGCAGCCATCCCTACAGTGAAGAGCGATATCCCGTCAGCCGGGATCAGATGCACCGGGAGGCTCAAAGTATTCTGGAATGTCAGGCGCAATTTTATCCCTGCCTGAAGCAGCCGTATACTGCCCGGTGGAAGAAAAATACAGTGGAGGTCACCAACCAGGAGTTTCTGCTGTGGCTGATGTTCGAGCAGAGGGATTTTGAGGATGGCCCGGGCGATGCCCAGGACCCCATGCGCCGGTACACCGGTTTCCTCATGTCTCTGGGGAATTGCCAGTTTTATAAGGAAGAGCCCCGGGGTGCCCGGATAACGGTGCTGGGCGATTTGTTTGCCGTTGCCAATGCATTGTCGCAATACCGATACATCAGCAAGGCGACGGGAGAACTCTGCCTGCCCCGGCAGATGGCAAGGGAGCTGCTGGAAACGACCCTAAGGGACGGGGAGATCCCCAGAAAGAAGATCCAGGAGATTGCCAAAAAGTATCAGGTGGCGGTGGATGATAAAAGCGTAAAAACAGCGGAAAAAGCTCCCAATTGCGTAAAGTTTTTGAAACGGGTGCGCCCTGTTCTGGAACAATGCGGGCTGGATTGGGAACAGGCGCTGGGCCGGGACCCTCTTTCCCCGGATACCCTGCTGAACAGAATCGGCCGGGTTCTGTCGATGTATCAGACGCCCCGCCGCCGCAAACAGGAACTTTTAAAGTTGCAGGGAGTCACCCCGGAGCTGGCTGCCCGTCTGACCTTACAAAAAATATCCGGCACGGCAAAGGTGTGCGACCGATATATGCGGGATGCAATTGAAGCGTTTGCGAATGGGGAGCGATACGGGGAATTTCAGTGGCGCACGCAGCAGGCACAGGAAATCCCGGCGACAAAGGGCAGGGAGGGCCGCCACAAAAAGTTGCCGCCCTTCCCTGCCAATGCGGAATTTGCCAAAAATTCCGTGGTCATGCGCAGCCTGAACGAGACCCGCAAGGTGATCAATGCGGTGGTGGGGCGGTATGGTTCCCCCTGGGCCGTGAATGTGGAGGTTGCCAGCGAGCTGGGACGCTCCTGGGCGGAACGTGCCGAGATTGAAAAGAAGAATGCGCAGAATCAGAAAAAGACCCTTCAGGATAAGCAGAAGATTTGCGAGATCATGGGCTGGAAGGACCCGGAGAATGTGACCGGGGCCATGCTGGAGCGGTTCCGCCTGGCAGAGCAGCAGGGCTGGCAGTGCCTGTATACCGGCCGGCCCATCCAGGATAAGCGGGCGGCCCTGGATCCCCGGGGGAAAAGCCTGGAGGTGGACCATATTGTTCCCTTCTCCCTGATCTTGGATAATACCCTGAACAACAAGGCATTGGTCCTGTCGGACGCCAATCAGACAAAAGGTCAGCGCACGCCGCTGATGTATCTGAATGGGCAGGAACAGCGGCAGGCGTTTATCGGCCGGGTCAATAAGATGGCAAGCGCCGGCCTGATCGGGGAACGCAAGCGCCGGTATCTTCTTCTGCCGGACCTGCGCGACAGCGGCCTGCTGGATGAGTGGAAGACCCGCAACCTGAATGACACCCGCTATATCGCAAAATATTTGCGGGGCTATCTGGAACGGGAGCTGGCCCCGGCAGAAAATCACCGGAATCCTTTCGTATACCCGGTAAAGGGCGGCCTTACCAGTCGGTTCCGCAGAACCTGGCTCAGCAGGGACACCTGGGGAACCCAGGAAAAGGATCCGCTGCGTGAGCAAACCACCCTGCACCATGCGGCGGATGCAGTGGTCCTTGCCAATATTTCTCCTGCCACGGCGCAGATTGCGGAAGATAACATGCGCCTGAACCGGATTTTGAAAGCGAACCACGGGATGGAGAGCGAGGAATATCGGGCCATGCTGGAGCGCAGCCTGGATACATTGGAAAAATTCTATCATTTGCCAAGGGAGAAGGCACGGAAGTATCTGAAACGGCAAAACCGAATTGCGGCGCTGATCGATGCCCTGAACCTGGAGGTGGATGTGCGCTTTGGCCGGCCCGGCGAGGAAGCAGACCCGGAGACCTACCGCCGGGCAGTGAGGGCATACTACCGACGGGACCCCGCATTTGCCGAAAAGCTGACGCCTCCTTTGACCAGCCGCAAGCAGGAAAGCAAGCTGCAGGGCACCCTTACCGCCGGCAATCCTCTGGGGTCGAAGCGGATCGATGGGGTGCTGTATGAGCGGAAAAGGGTGGACGTGCTGAGCCTGACCCGTGGGGATCTGAACCGGCTGTGCACCAACGACAAGGATCTTCTTGAGTCTTTGCGGGAATGGCTAGGGGCCGATGAGCAGGAGCCGCAGCCGGATAGGGATGAAGCCGAAAAGAAGGCAAAAGGCCCCACCCTGGGCCAAAGGCTGGCGGAGCAGGGCCAAAACGAGTTCCGCACCCGGAAGGGCAGGCTGATCCGCAAGGTGACCCTGCAGGGGAATGTACTGGATACGGTCAAAATCAAGCAGATCTCGCCCGCCAACCAGAGCGTACTGAAAACCGCCAATTATTACTGTGTGGAGGTGTATACCAATACAGAGGGGCAGACCAAGGTTTGGGGAATCGCCCGTACCGACCTGGTGAAGCGGGATAAAAAACTTTGGCTTGCCTGCCCGCTTCCGGTCGACTATGCCTCTCATCAGATGTATCTGTTCAAAAATGATTACATTACAGTGGAGACCCGGAACGGCCTGATCTTTGAAGGATTTTATCAGAGCCCTTCGGGATTGAAACAGGCGAAATTTAACGGTATCCCGGGGAATTCAACCAAACGGGTACAGTTTGTTGTTTCCGGCATTGCAAAGGTGAAAAAATTTGACATAAGCATTTTGGGCAAAAAAGGCGGTGAGATCCGATGTGGAGAACCCTTATCGTTACTTCCGGAGAAAAAATGACGGTGCGGGATGGATGGCTGCATGTGTACAGCCCGGAGCAGGAGGCCCGTGTGCCCATTGGAGACCTGTATTCGGTAGTGGTGGACAATCGCCGCACGCTGCTGAGTATGGGGGTGCTGACCCAGCTGGCCCAGGCCGGGGTACATATCCTGCTTTGTGACGAAAAGCATCTCCCTTGTGCCGAGCTTCTGCCGCTGAACCTCCATTACAGGCCCTTGGCAACTCTGCAGAAACAGATGGAGCTGACACAGGAATTGAAAGACCAGCTTTGGCAGCGCATCGTGATCGCCAAGATACAGAACCAGGCCGCGGCGCTTCGTTTGGCGGGGGTAAGCGGGAGCAAGGCCCAGAAGCTGGAAGAGCTTGCGCTCAGGATTGCCCCGGGAGACCGGGGCAACCGGGAGGCGCAGGCGGCAAGGCTGTATTTCCCTTCCTTGTTTGGTGCGGGCTTCACAAGGGAACAGGAGGATGTGACCAATGCGGCGCTGAATTACGGATACGCCATCATTCGGTCCGCTGTCTGCAAAACGCTGGCAGCTTATGGGTATTCCGGTGTGCTGGGGCTGCATCACATCGGCCCGGGGAATCCCTTTAATCTGGCGGATGATCTGATGGAACCCCTGCGCCCTCTGGTGGATCTGTGGGTGGATGACCACTGTGATGATTTGTATGAGGAGCTGACCTATGGCAACCGCCGGGAATTGATCGCCCTGGTCAACCATATCATCCGCATGAACGGGAAAAAGATGAGAGTCCGTTATGCCATCGATCAATATATAAAAAGCCTGACCAGCGCGATCGATGGCCAGGATGCCGGCCTGCTGCGCCTGCCGGAATTGATCAGGAATGACCCCACCTTTGAGGATGAACAGGATGGCTGAACGATTTATGCGAGTGATGGTCTTTTTTGATTTGCCGGTCAATACAAAAAAGCGCAGAAAAGAATATGCCCGGTTCCGTAAGGCTTTAATTGCAGACGGGTTCATGATGCTGCAGTACTCGGTTTATGTCCGTCTGGCACGCAACCACGATGACGCGCAAAAGCATATGCGTGTGGTGGAAGCAAATCTGCCGCCAGCCGGCTCTGTACGGGCTTTGCTCATCACCGAAAAGCAATACACACAGATGCGGCTGCTGTGCGGCGCGCAGATGAAGGATGAGCATTTCCTTGACACAAAAGATCTGCTGGAAGTATAATTTAGTAGAAACATATGGCCAAAACCGCGGAAGCTACTATATCTTGCGGTTTTGGTTCTCTGATGGATATTGATAAACTGATACAAAGGGGGACATCTTATGTCTGTAAATCAAGTTTTGGTTCTCTGATGGATATTGATAAACTGATACCGGCGCAATGGTCGCATACCCTCCGGGGTAGTTTTGGTTCTCTGATGGATATTGATAAACTGATACCATAACCCAATTATCAAAGCCATAATCTATGTTTTGGTTCTCTGATGGATATTGATAAACTGATACGATTGCGTCGATGTAATATCTTTTGTGGTTGTTTTGGTTCTCTGATGGATATTGATAAACTGATACAAAGACGCATCGAGATCGCCACTCCCATCTGTTTTGGTTCTCTGATGGATATTGATAAACTGATACTCTTAACCCTGCGAATATTGTAAAGGATGTGTTTTGGTTCTCTGATGGATATTGATAAACTGATACGGCGGGCGTGTAAGTGATGGTCAGAGTGCGGTTTTGGTTCTCTGATGGATATTGATAAACTGATACACCTGGGCGGAAATAAACCGGCCGTTGACGTTTTGGTTCTCTGATGGATATTGATAAACTGATACACAATTCACCAACGATTCAAGGAGGAAATTGTTTTGGTTCTCTGATGGATATTGATAAACTGATACTTCTTTGCGCGGGTCCCCGTTCTGGACGATGTTTTGGTTCTCTGATGGATATTGATAAACTGATACCCCAGGGTTCTGGCAAAACTCTTTCGGCGGTGTTTTGGTTCTCTGATGGATATTGATAAACTGATACTCCCTATGGGAGGCCCCCGGCTGACGCTGTGTTTTGGTTCTCTGATGGATATTGATAAACTGATACGCCTGATAACTTCCCCTCTTTCGTGCGCTGGTTTTGGTTCTCTGATGGATATTGATAAACTGATACTAAGTACAAACGATTATACAACTGCAGAAAGTTTTGGTTCTCTGATGGATATTGATAAACTGATACCGGTATTTGTTGGTGGTGCTTGCGAAGCTAGTTTTGGTTCTCTGATGGATATTGATAAACTGATACCGGACGCTACATAGACAAACACCTCCCTGTGTTTTGGTTCTCTGATGGATATTGATAAACTGATACTGTGCGGATCCGAAACCGCCTAAGTTTGATGTTTTGGTTCTCTGATGGATATTGATAAATGGATATCGTAAAAGCATGACAACCCCTTGACCGAGGGGTTTGGTCCTTTGATGGGTGCAGATAAACCCGAGATGTTTTACCTATGTAAAAAAGCCGCCTGTGCAGCACGGTTTTGCGCTGCACAGGCGGCTTTGTGTATTCAAAAATCAGTTTCCCCGGTCGGGCCGCTCTCTTTTCCTTCTTGAGGTTCCAATAAAATCACGGCTTCCACATGCTTTGTGCGGGCGAACATATCCACCGGCCGCACTTTTACCGGCCGGTAGCCGCCCTGGGCCAGGATGGCCGAATCCCGGGCGGCGGTAGCCGGGTTGCAGCTCACCATCACCACCCGGCGGGGGGCCATGTCCAGCACAGCCTGCAGGGTGGCCCCGTCGCAGCCCTTGCGGGGCGGGTCCAGAACAATGATGTCCGGCCGTAGGCCCTCGCTTGCCAGGCGGGCGGCGGCCCGGCCCGCGTCCTCACAGTAGAACCGGGCGTTTTCCACCCCCATCCGGGCGGCGTTGGCCCGGGCGCTTTCCACTGCCTCGGGCACGATCTCCACCCCCACCAGACGGCCGCACCGCCCGGCCATGGAAAGGCCGATGGTGCCCATGCCGCAGTAGAGGTCCAGCACCAGATCCTGGAGCCGGGGGTCGGCGTAATCGGCGGCCACCTGGTAGAGCTGCTCGGCCCCGGCCGTGTTCACCTGATAAAAGGAGAAGGGCCCCAGCTCCACCGGCACCCCGCACAGGGTATCCTCAATATGGCCCGGGCCGTACAGCACCCGGCATTCCGGGCCCAGGATCACGTTGGTGCGTTTGGTGTTCTTGTTGAGAAGAATGGTGCGCACTGCCTCAAAGCGGCCGGTGAGCATCCGGCAGAATTCCTGTTCCTTGGGCAGGCGGGAGCCGTTCAGCACCAGGCAGACCAGGATCTGCCCCGAATGCCAGCCCTGGCGCAGGAAGATGTGGCGCACAAGGCCGGTACCGGCGGCCTCGTCGTAGGGCAGGATGCCCTCCTGCTCAAAAAATTCACAGCAGGCCCCGGCAATCTCGTTGAGCACCCGGGGCTGAAGTAGGCAGTCGGGGCAGGCCACCACCCGGTGGCTGCGCCCGGCATAAAAACCGGTGAGTACCTTTCCGTCCGGCCCGGCCTGCACCGGGAACTGTACCTTGTTCCGGTACCGGTCAGGGTTGGGGGAGGGGAGGATAGGCTCCACCTCTACCTGCAGACGGCCAATGCGCTGGAAGGCATCCCGCACCACCTGTTCTTTGGCCTTCAGTTCGGCCTCATAGCGCAGGTGCCGGTAGCAGCAGCCCCCGCAGGGCTTCCAGACCGGGCAGTCGGGCTCCTGGTGCTCCGGCGAGAGGGAAAGGGGCCGCTGGGCCAGCCCAAAGGCGTGGCTTTTGCAGTCTTTCAGAATCTTGACCTCCCACTCGTCCCCCGGGGCAGTGTCGGGCACAAAGACCGGGATGCCCCCGGCCCGGCCCACGCCGCTGCCCTCGCTGGAAAGGGAATCGATCTTCAGCTGGATGAGCTGATTTTTTTCAAATGCCATGGCTTTCCTCACTCATATAGCTGGTAGGGCACCAGGAAGAGCCGCCCGTCCGGGGAATAGCCGGTATCCTGGGCCAGGTCCTCGCCCTTTTCCCGGTTCTGCACCATCAGCCCCGCCAGTCGGGTCACCTCGTCCAGGTCATAGTATACCGCTGCCGAAACGCCTTCTTCCAGCAGTTGGCCCGCCTCGTCCCGGCTGGCCGCAAAACCGGCCAGGCACACGCCCTGCTCGGCCCAGCCGAATTCTTCCGCCTCGGCCAGGGCTGTTTGGGCGTTGGCTCCGTCGGCGGCCAGAAGCAGCTCGGGGGGCTGTTCTGCCGCAGCCAGTTCCTGCTCCTGCTGCTGGGCCAGCAGCATCTTCTCAAATTCATCCAGGCCGGCCTGGCTCTCTTCCTTCTCCACGGTGGCGGAGCCGGGGGCGTACAGGGCCGAGAACACCCCGTAGTGCTCACACTCTTCCAGAGTATAGCTCAGCAGGGAATCGGCAAAATCCGGCTCATCCTGGGCATAGGCTCGGTACTGCAGCAGGCCGTCGGTGTTTTTATCCTGCAGCTGACCGTCCCGGAAGGCGTCCGCCAGGGCCTTGCCCAGCACTTCGCCTCCATAGGCGGGGCTGCCGCCCAGGTACCAGGCCTTGTCATAGCTTTCCAGAACAGCCTCTTCAGGGGCGGCACCCAGAAAAACCAGGGTGGCGCCGGCCTGGGCCGCCTGTTCCAGCAGGGCAGAGGCCTGTTCGGTCTCTTCCTCCTCCAGAGCCAGGAAAACCAGCTCGGCACCCTCATCCAAAAGGGCAGCCAGATCGGCAGAGTTATCCCCCTCGGAGCGGGCAAGAAGGGTATAACCCTCCTGTTCCAGGGCGGCAGTCAAAGCGTCCCCGTCCAGGTAAAGGGCGCGGGTGTTTTGTACCAGCCCCACCGGCCGGGGGGTATGGTACCGGCCCCGGGCCCGCTGATAAAAATGAAAACAGAGCCACAGGCAGAAAAGCACCAGAAGGAGCTTGCCCAGGGCGGAAAGAAAACGGATGGTACTGCGCTTCATATTACTTCCTTATAATTTGTCGGCCTGGTGCAGGCTTGCCACATATTTGCTGGGGGGCACGCCCTTGGCCTTTTTAAAGACACGGGAAAAATAGAACTGATCAAAGAAGCCCACCGAAACGGCGATCTCGGCGATGGAAAGCTGGGAGTTGCACAGAAGATTGCAGGCCTCCCGGATGCGGTAATCGGTGAGATAATCGATGGGGCTCTGGCCCATGGTGTTCATGAATACCCGGTACAGGTGGCTGCGGCTCACCCCCACCGCCTTGGCAATGTCGTCGATGCTGGTATCGTGGGAGTAATTGTACTGGATGTACTTGACCGCGTTCATCACATACTGGGAACTGGTGTTCACCGGGCGGGGGGCGGTCTCCTGCTGCTCCTGAATGAGCTGGCCGGCAAACAGATATAGGTAGCCCGCCATCCGGGCCTCGTTCTGGGGTTGAGGGCCCCGGGATAGAAAGATGTTGTGCAGAGCGGTGCGCACGGCCTCCGGGTCGGTGCTGTGGTGTACCGGCCGCCCGGGCCCGAAGGGCATCTGCTGTACCAGCCGGCTGGCGCAGGCCCCATTGAACCCTACCCAATAGTATTCCCAGGGGTCCTGTTCGTCCGCCGAATAGAGAATGAGCTGGTTGGGCTTGGCCAGGAAAAGATCTCCTGCCTGCAGGGTGTAGGTCTGGCCGCCGGTCTTGTATACCCCCTTGCCCGACACCACCAGGTGGATCAGATAGTGATCCCGCACGCCGGGGCCCCAGGTATGGCCGGGGGTACAGCGCTCCAGCCCGCAGTTGTAGATAGAGGTCTCCACATTGTCCACATAATTCTGCTTGAAGGACTGTTTATATACATCCGGAGCCATGGCCGTTACCACCTTTACGCTGAACTTGGGGCCGGACAGAACAAAAATGCCGGCCCTCTTCTATAATATATAGGCGGGGCGCTGTTTGTCAACAATTGTCCATATGAGGGGAAGGGCGGGGAAGGCGGAATATGCGAAAACGGGAAAAAGAGGGGAGATTCCCTGACTGAAAGCAGCAAAAGCCCCGCTTCTGTTTGCGCGGAGAGCCTTTGTTCTGTTCTTTTTTCCAGGGGATATTTCAATTGTCTGCATCATAGGGCAGGATACCGGTGCCCAGGGGTCTCTGAGAGGAATCGCTCGCCTGAATAAAGACAGGATGGCCGACGGGATTGTCCGGGTGTAATCCGGTCATTTGCGCAGATTGAAAAACACGGAGATACCGAATTCTATCGGTTGCCTCTCAAGGCGTTTTTCGCTTTTTTCACAGACCAGTAATAGCAAATGGCAAACAGCACGCCTTTCTCCCCGCTCAAGAGAAAGGCGTGCTGTTTCGTGTACACAGATGGATATAAAGGATGCCTTAGGCGTCGGGGCTCTCCGCTTCCATCCCATCCCCGCCAATGCCGAAGAATTGCCGGAAAAATCCTTGCAGTTTTTCGATGACGGTCTGCTTTTTCTGAGCCCGGGCGCCGCCGCCAAAGCGGGAAACCGGCGGCATCAGTTTGTCAATGTCGGTGCCTGTGGTCTTGATTTCGCCGTCACGGAAAGCATTCTGCAAAAACTTTCGGGTTTCCGGTTCCCGCAGCTTTTCCTCCCAAATGATCTGCTGCAATGCCTTTTCCCGTTCGGCGCTGACGTAACTGTTCCACTCGGCCAGCACATCGTCCACATCGTTGATGCCGGCAATAAAGTTTTCAATCAGGCGCTTTTTGCTGCGCAGTTCGGGGCTGGCGTCCACAGCGCGGCGGATGGTGATGAGCACTTCTTTGTCATCACAGTGGGAATCATGGTACTTTTTCACCAGCATGAGGATGTAGTCGATGTTGATCTCGATCTGTCGGATCAGTTCCACCTCAAAAACGATATCGTCGGTGATATCCTCTTTGTCGCTTTTTTCCCGGTTCAGCCATTCATCCCGCAGGTCCTGGTAACGGCCCAGGTAATCCTGCAGATCCCGCTCGTCCAACAAAAGCTTTAAGAACTCGATATTCCTTACAAATCCAATGGAAAACATAGCGATACAGCGATTTTGTTTCATCAATTTCAAGGTTGCAGCAAGCTTGGTTAGTTGTAAGTGGAATCTTGTTAATAGCGACCTTGGCGGCTGTTGCGCCGTACATTGCGACAATTACACAATTAGGGGAAATCCATTTCGCAGATGAGTTCTGCAGTCCTCGATCAGTGATTTTTATAGCGGTATCATATATATCATGCCAATCAATTTCCTGTGTGCGCAGCCAGGGGATAGTTCCGCCATAATAATCAGAATTTCCTGCTTTTGGGGTACCTCCGGACGTTACTTTTTTGCAGATATCTCCTAAAGTTGTCCAAGTAACATCTTTTTGCTTGTTAAATATATTGGCTCTGTAATATTCGTACTGCTGTTTTCTCGCGGTGAGTTCCGCGGTGAGTTCCGCGGTGAGTTCCGCGGTGAGTTGTGTGATTTGAAGTCTTGTCATTCTTATTTGCATCCTTTTTAATATAATCGGCCCGCTTCTGCTTCGCCAGATATTTGTCGAGGGCATACAGTTTGTCAATTTGCACTCTTGCCACGATCTCTTTCATGGGACGCTCAGATAATGAAGTCACTTCATGGTTGAGATCTTGGATGCTAAAGTTTATTTTTTGTACGCAATCGATTCCGCACCAATAGCTTTCGATGTCGCGCCAAACCCAGCGTTTATAAAGTCCATTGTGCAGCTCATTCAAATTTTTGAGCGGTTCCATAAAATAAACGCCATTACCCCTCAATCTCCCTAATAATCTTATCGATCTCCTCTCGCAGCACCTGCTCCCGGGCCACGATCTGCTCAATCTCGGCATTCAGCGCCGTGATGTCGATCTTCTCCCGGGTGTCCTCGGCCTCCACATAGGTGGAAACCGAGAGATTGTACTCCTGCCCAGCGATCTCTTCCAGGTCGGCCAGGTGGGAGAAATGGGCCTCCTCGGTCCGGCGGGCGAAGGTATCCACAATGCGGGTGATATTGTCCTGCGTGAGTTTATTATTGTTCGTCACCTTGATGCACTCTTTGGTGGCATCGATAAAGAGTGTTTTGCCGTCCGTCTTGTTTTTCTTCAGCACCATGATGCAGGTGGCGATACTGGTGCTGTAGAACAGATTGCTGGGCAGCTGGATGATGCAGTCGATGAAGTTGTTATCCACCAGATATTGACGGATCTTTTTCTCGGCGCCGCCCCGGTACAGCACCCCGGGGAAGCAGA
>Ga0129313_1001638_pt1 | contig 13625 bp, 14 predicted proteins | sample O1105metagenome_FD_94436 | JGI IMG/M metagenome (GOLD analysis project Ga0129313, IMG submission 94436) | Orangutan group fecal microbial communities from fecal samples from Wisconsin, USA - O1105 metagenome | ecosystem: Host-associated > Mammals > Digestive system > Large intestine > Fecal... | reverse complement strand
TATTTGGTTCCTGCTTCCGATGTTAGATATGATGCTGGCGGATCAATACCGTTATTCCAATAACAGCGGCGTATATATTCAGGATCGTGGGATTCTGGGGGCACAGATATTTTTCACCATGCAGAATGCCGGAAGCAATTCCAGATTCCAGGAGCTGGGAATGGTGGATACGGAGCCTATTTATATCGGAGCTGCCGTATTGTTGGGAGTGATCGTGTATTTTGCTATCCGCAACAGGGAAAAGGAACAGGATCCGGCACATGATAAGGCGGCCAAGGTTGCATTTGTTCTAGGATGTGTGGCAATTGCGGTAAGTACTTACTATTTCCCCTGGAATGCGCTGAAGGAAGCCAATTCCGTGTTGGAGCTTCTGACGACGATGATCCAGTTCCCTACCAGACTGACGATCATTGCAGCAATAGCCATGACTCTGGTGGCTTGTACTGCGGGGTACTGGATGCTCCGGTGGAAGGATAAAGTGGTTAAGTATATATTTTTTGCCGCAATCTGCGGCGGATGTATCTTATTCTCCATGTACCAGACCAATGACCTGCTGCTGACCAGAGATCAACCTTTGAGATTAAATTCCATGGCATCCATGGGACATTCCGGCATTCTGGGAGCTGAGTACCTGCCTCTGGATGTGGAATGGGATTTCTATTATCATGATGCATGGCCGTCGGACGGAGTGACAGTGGAAGCTTTCGAGAAGAAAAATCTGAATACTCTGACAACAGTGACGACTTCCGCAGAGGATGGCGATCATTATATCGATCTGCCGATGCTTCTATATAAAGGATATCATGCCAAGGATGCAGCAACGGGTGAAGTATTCCCGGTGACTGTAGGTGAGAACGGTCATGTCCGGGCAATCCTGCCGGCGGGCTATCAGGGAACTGTCAAAGTGTGGTATTCCGGCATGTGGTACTGGCGTGTGGCGGAAGGTATTACTTTCCTGTTCTGGGCATTTGTGATTGCAGGAAAGGTTGTGCAGTGGAAGAAACTGCGCAAAACGAAATAGCGGATGATCTTTTATTGAAAAGTGAAACAGATAAAGATGTATCAATGCAAAAGGGAAGTAGAAGTAAGAGGATGCGGTTATGCCGGACAGAACGACTGCATATAGTAGTAGCGGATAGTTCTGAGAGGAGATACCACATGAAACGTTTTTTCACAGAACACGGAAAAACACTCTGGCTTCTGCTTCTTTTTGTGTGCATGTTTATTCTGGGAAGAGGAATAGGAGCCATTACTTACGGCTTGCGTGTGCAACATGAAAACAAGACACAGGAGACGGCAGGAACTGCGTTAGAGAACACAGAGGCTTTACTTTTTGCTGAGAACTGGGGACTGGGATTCGGAACGGAAGGAACACAGCCCACCGGCACGGCATCTGCGGAAGAACTAAAAGAGTACAATGCTTATTATGTGGGAGATGCGGAGGAGAAAAAGATCTATCTTACTTTTGATTGTGGCTATGAGAACGGTAATAGTTCTGCTATATTGGATGCCTTGAAAAAGCATGATGCACCGGCGACCTTTTTTGTGGTAGGACATTTTCTGGAAACGGCGCCGGAGATGGTGAAACGCATGGTGGAGGACGGACATACCGTGGGAAACCATACCTATCATCATTATGATATGTCGAAAATTTCTGATCCGGCGGTTTTTCAGAAGGAGATGGATGATGTGAGAACTCTTTTTCAGGAGACCACCGGCACGGAGATGGCGATGTACTACCGTCCGCCCCAGGGAAAATACAGTGAGACGAATCTGCAGATGGCAAAGGATCTGGGATATTCCACCTTTTTCTGGAGCCTGGCGTATGTGGACTGGAACGTGGATGCTCAGCCCAGCCACGAGGAAGCTTTTTCCAAACTGACAGGCAGGATCCATCCCGGAGCGGTGGTGCTGCTACATAATACCTCGAAGACCAATGGGGAGATTCTGGATGAACTGCTCACGAAATGGGAAGAAATGGGTTATACCTTCGGAAAATTGGAAGAACTGGTGCAGTAGGGTTTGACTTCCCCTGCCCCATACCCTATAATAGAGGACAGAAAAATATACTGGAGGACAACCATGGAAAAAGAACTGGTAGTTGTCATTGATTTTGGCGGACAGTACAATCAGCTGGTCGCCAGAAGAGTCAGAGAATGCAATGTATATTGCGAGATCTACTCTTATAAGACAGACTTGAATAAGATAAAAGCGATGAATCCCAAGGGAATCATCCTGACCGGCGGCCCCGCAAGCTGCTATGAACCCGGTGCAGCTACCTGCTCCGAGGATCTGTTTCACTTAGGAGTTCCCGTGTTGGGACTCTGTTACGGCGCACAGCTGATGACCCATGTGCTGGGTGGTAAGGTAGAACGTGCAGCCGTTCGGGAATATGGTAAGACTGAGGTGAAGGTAGACCGCAGTTCCAAGCTGTTTTCCGATGTATCTGAGAATACGATCTGCTGGATGAGCCATTTCGACTATATTTCGAAGCTGGCACCCGGCTTCCGTGCCGTAGCTACCACTGCAAACTGCCCTGTGGCAGCAGCAGAGTGCGTAGAGCGCGGACTGTATGCGATCCAGTTCCATCCGGAAGTACTCCACACGGTGGAAGGCTCCAAGATGCTGTATAATTTCGTACGTAATATCTGTGGATGCTGCGGTGACTGGAAGATGGATTCCTTCGTGGAAGAGTCTATTAAGGCAATTCGTGAGAAGGTTGGTAATGGTAAAGTCCTCTGTGCATTGTCCGGCGGCGTGGATTCCTCCGTGGCAGCAGTACTGTTATCCAAGGCAGTCGGCGAGCAGCTGACCTGTGTCTTCGTAGATCACGGACTGCTCCGTAAGAATGAGGGCGATGAGGTAGAAGCAGTCTTCGGCCCCAACGGCAATTACGATCTGCACTTCATCCGTGTGAATGCGCAGGAGCGTTTCTACAGCAAGTTGGCAGGTGTATCCGAGCCGGAGCATAAGAGAAAGATCATCGGCGAAGAGTTCATCCGTGTATTCGAGGAAGAGGCGAAGAAGATCGGTGCCGTGGATTTCCTGGTACAGGGAACCATCTATCCCGATGTGGTAGAGAGCGGACTGGGCGGTGAATCCGCAGTGATCAAGTCCCATCACAACGTAGGCGGCCTGCCCGACTATGTAGATTTCAAGGAGATCATCGAGCCTCTGCGCAACCTGTTCAAGGATGAGGTCCGCAAGGTAGGACTGGAGCTTGGCATTCCGGAGCATCTGGTATTCCGTCAGCCGTTCCCCGGTCCCGGACTGGGTATCCGTATCATCGGCGAAGTGACCGCTGAGAAGGTCAAGATCGTACAGGATGCAGATGCCATCTACCGCGAGGAGATCGCTAACGCAGGTCTGGATCGCGAGATCAACCAGTACTTCGCAGCCCTGACCAACATGAGATCCGTAGGCGTTATGGGTGATGAGAGAACCTATGATTACGCTATCGCACTGAGAGCCGTGAAGACAATCGACTTCATGACCGCAGAGAGCGCACAGATCCCTTATGAAGTATTGCAGAAGGTGACCAGCAGGATCATCAATGAGGTGAGCCATGTGAATCGGGTAATGTATGATATTACCAGTAAGCCGCCCGGAACGATTGAGTTTGAGTAAGGTGGAACGCCAAAAGAACCCAGTATTTATGCGACTTCCAAACAAATTTGTTTAAGCACTGGCAACAATTTGGCAACAGAATTTCCTTATTCAATGAATAAGATTACTTTATGAGCATAAGAAAACCTTACTGATTTTCAGATATGACAACTGAAAATTGGTAAGGTTTTTTCATGCTTATTTTTTCATTTTGCGTTTGGTTTCTTTCTTTTCTTCTTTTTCCATTTCTTTTAATCCGGCGAGAAGCATATCGCTGATTTCCTGTGAAGGAACCTTAGCCCAGACTTGGTGTGTATCCAGTTCCGGATATTTATAACGCCAGTTATCATATTCCTCTTTGGTGCTTTCGCCATTCTCCAGCTTTTTAGCTTCGGCGAGCCATGCACGGAGCATTTTATCCATTGAGGAATAGGTAGAATAGTCGGACTTATCCAAACGTAAGACTACTTCACCATCCATTTCGTCAATTTTCAGTCCATACATATCTTCCAATGTGAAAAAGGTATGCATAAGACCGATGTAGGTATCTATATCCGGTACGGTAAGTGCATGGGTGCTGACATCAAAGATACCAGCCATTTCTTTTACGAGATCATGCTTGGGTACTCTTGATTCTGATTCATATTGTGCCATACGGACATCAGAAGTCTTGCCAAGAAAGCCGAGGACTTCTCCAAGCTGCTTTTGTGTCATGCCTTTTCTGTTACGGAAAAATCGAATTCGTTGCCCGATTGCCATAGTAATGCCTCCTGTCATGTTGTTGCCATTTATCTGTTAAGTAAAACAGAAATGTTTAAGTAGAGTATAACATGTGTTAATGAGTATAGCAAGAAGAACTTAAATAAAAATGTTTAAGATTATTCTGAAAACCACTTGACTTAACGGAAAATGTTTAGTATTATACAAAACAGAAACTTAAACAAAGTAAGTTAAGTTAAAACTAAATGACCGTCCGAGCAGATACCATCCGGAAAAATATGCGATGACCGAAAGTGAGCGTACGAAGGGATGGAAACACGACAAAGTACCACGCAAGGCAACCTGTCAGGAAAGTGTAAGGGAGAGCGGCAAACAAAATTTTGAAGAAAGGGGGAATCCACATGGAGAATAAGAACTTTATGACGGTGGATGAAGTGGCACAGGAGCTTAATGTTTCCAAGTCCTATGCATACAAGGTTGTCAGAGAGCTGAATGCGGAAATGCAGAAGCTTGGGTATTTGACAGTTACCGGAAGAGTGAATACCAACTTCTTTCGCAAGAAGTTATGTTACAGCGAATAGAGAGGAGATGATGTTATGGCTGTATATAAAGATGGTGACAAATGGCGTGTCATTTACCGCTATACCAATTATAAGGGAGAGCGGAAACAGACACAGAAACGTGGTTTTGCAACCAAACGAGAAGCGCAGGCATGGGAGAGGGAGGTGATGTTAAAAAGTGAGTCCAAGCTGGATATGACTTTTGCCAGCTTCTTTGAGATTTATGAAGCCGACAAGAAAAAACGGGTAAAGGAGAACACATGGGAGTCCAAAAGCCATATTATCCGTACCAAGATACTTCCTTATTTCGGGGAGCGTAAGATTGCGGAGATTGAACCAAAGGATGTGATTGCCTGGCAGAATGAGCTTCTTGCCTATAAGGGAGAGAATGGGGAAGTGTATTCCCCAACTTACCTTAAAACCATCCACAGCCAGCTCAGTGCCATTTTCAATCATGCAGTAAGATATTATCATTTACCTTCCAATCCGGCGCAGAGAGCCGGATCGATGGGAAGCGAGGAACACAAGGAAATGCTGTTCTGGACGAAAGAGGAATATCTGAAATTTGCGGATGTGATGATGGATAAGCCTGTTTCCTATTATGCGTTTGAAATGCTCTATTGGACGGGAATCCGGTGTGGGGAGCTGCTTGCCCTTACACCAAAGGACTTTAATTTCGAGCGTCAGGAGCTGACCATCAATAAGTCCTATCAGCGGTTGAATGGCAGGGATGTGATTACCACACCGAAAACCAAGAAAAGTAACCGGACAATTAAAATGCCGAAGTTTTTGTGTGAGGAAATGCAAGAGTATATTGGTATGCTGTATGAGATTGGGGAGGATGAAAGGCTGTTCCAGATTACCAAGTCGTATCTGCACCATGAGATGGACAGAGGGGCAAAGGCAGCAGGAGTCAAGCGTATCCGCATCCATGATCTTCGTCACAGTGCGATTTCACTTTTGATTGAGATGGGATTTTCTGCTCTGGCGATTGCGGAAAGGGTAGGACATGAAAGTATTGATATTACTTACCGGTATGCACACTTATTTCCGACGAAGCAGACGGAAATGGCAGATAAACTGGATGTGGAGAGAATGGAAGGAGACGAAGCATGGACAAGACCTTAGATTACAAGGGTAGATGGAGAAACAAGACAGTAGCGTTTCGGGTATCAGAGGAAGAAGCGAAGCTCATCAATGATTGTGTGGCATTATCGGGATTAACTAAGCAGGATTATATTGTTAGACGGTTGCAATGCCGGGATGTGGTGGTACAGGGCAATCCGAGAGTGTATAAGGCACTGCGCAATCAGATGGCAGATATTTATGAGGAATTGAAGCGTTTGGAGCGTTGCAGTGAAGCAAATGATGAATTGCTTTATACCATACAACTGATAGCGGAAACTATGAACGGATTGAAGGGAGAATGTCCTCTGCTCGCTGAGAGCAGCTCGCATTTTCTTTCGGAAAACAAGGAGGACACAGAATGAGTGAAAAAGAAAAAGCGACTGCTCCGGTTTCATCTGTTGGTGCAGATGGGAAGCAGCCACTATGTAAAAATAACAAGGAAAGTATAGCAGATTTGCCCCAAAAGGGCAATCTGCAAGCCGCAAATAATCGTGGTTCCGGTGCGGAAGTTACGGCAGAGAAAAGAGATAGGATTGATGGATTAGAGACAGTATCCATGACAGAACTTTACGATACTGTTTATCCACCCAAGATACCAATTGTGGATGGACTGATTTATGCAGGTACTTATCTGTTTGTGGGTGCACCAAAGGTAGGTAAATCCTTCTTTATGGCACAGCTTGGCTACCATGTAAGCATGGGGCTTGATTTGTGGGATTATCCGGTGCGGAAGGGCACGGTTTTGTATCTGGCATTAGAGGATGATTATGCAAGATTGCAGAAACGTTTATCAAGGATGTTTGGTATGGAAAGCAGTGAAAATTTCTACTTTGCCACACAGTCCAAAACTCTAAATGAGGGATTGGAAGAACAGCTTAACCAGTTCGCAAAGGAGCATACAGACGCAAGGTTGATTATCATTGATACCTTGCAGAAGGTAAGGGAAGTTGGTGGAGATAAATTCAGCTATGCCAGTGATTATGAGATTGTAACCAAGCTGAAAGCCTTTAGTGATGAGCATGGTGTCTGTCTGCTGGTGGTGCATCACACAAGAAAGATGGAGTCCTCTGACAGCTTTGATATGATTTCCGGCACAAATGGATTGCTGGGAGCTGCGGACGGAGCATTTGTCATGCAGAAGGAAAGGCGAACGGATAATAAGGCAATTTTAGAGGTGGCAGGACGTGACCAGCAAGACCTACGGCTGCTTCTTGATTTTGACAGAGAACAGTGTGTGTGGAAGCTGACAAAAACAGAAACGGAGCTTTGGAAAGAACCTGTTGATCCGGTGTTGGAAGCTGTGGCAAAGGTGTTGTCAGAGGCACAGCAGGAATGGAGCGGAACAGCTTCGGAACTGTTGGAGCTTCTGCCGGGTATTGAGATACAGCCTAATGTACTGACAAGAAAGCTGAATATCAGTGCAGAAAAGCTGTTTGTGGACTATGGTATTCGATACGAAAGCAACAGGGGGCACAGCGGACGGATGATTAAGCTGGAACTTATGAAGAAAGAAGCGTGACGATATGTGACGGTCGAGACGGTATTTTAGATACCGGGGCGGTGTAGAAAATATCGTCACCATCGTCACGACCGTCACGCAGGAGGGTGGATGGAACTTAAGTTATAAGCCCCCGGCAGGGCGCAAGGGCACTTTTGATGGACGGTACGGCTGTCAAAAGTGCTTTTGCGTTACTTTCGACGAAAGTAACAAAGCCGGAGCGAGGAAACCTCGCTCTTCGCCGATATCCGGCGCTGATATGACAAATAAAAGAGAAGGAAACAAGGAGGATTTTTTATTGGAGAGAACAATTAGCGGTATGATGGGAAAGGGTTCGGTCAACCATAATACCAGAGCCTTTACGGCAAAAAATGTAGATAAGGAACGGAGCTGTGACAATATAGAGTTTTGTCATACGGATATTAAACAGGTCTACCATGAGCTGTTTGATGAAGCACTGGCAAGATATAATGAAAAGCAGAAACGCAGTGACCGGCAGATAGGAAATTATTATGAGAAGATACGGCAGGGAAAACAGGAAAAAACATTTCATGAAGTCATCTTTCAGATTGGCAATAAAGATGATATGAATGTGCAGAGTGCAAAAGGACAACTCGCAAAGCAGATACTGACAGAGTTTATGGAGGAGTTTCAGAGCAGAAATCCGAATCTGCGTGTGTTTTCCGCACATCTGCACATGGACGAGGAGACGCCGCACCTGCATATTGATTTTGTCCCTTTTATCTGTAACAGCAAGCGTGGACTGGACACAAGGGTATCGCTTAAAGGTGCGTTAGCGGAGCAGGGGTTTACCGGTGGAACAAGAGGTGCTACGGAATGGAATCAGTGGATGGAATCCGAAAAGCAGGAGCTTGCGAAGGTTATGGAGCGATACGGAATCAGCTGGAAGCAGCTTGGAACGCACAACAAGCATTTGTCTGTTCTGGATTTTGAAAAGCAGGAACGGACAAAAGAGGTCGCAGAGTTGAACAGACAGATAGAAAGCTCGCATACAATGCTCTATGAGGCGACACAACTGGTAGACAGCAGGCTTGAGAGAGCCGGAGAACTGGCAGATATGGGCGAGCGGCTACAAAAGAAAAATGATGAACTGCGCTCGGAACACATGGAGCTGGAAATGGCAAAAGACGAAGCAATGCAGAGCCACACACGGTTGTCCAAACAAAACCAGTCGCTGCAGGTCGAAAATGAAGTGCTGGAGGACGAAAGGCTGCGTCTGAAATCCGGCAACCGGGAACTGGAACAACAGCAGCAGAGACTTCAAAAAGAGCTTGAAGCTATGGCAGATTCCAAGACCAATATGGAACGAAATGTAAGGGCGTATGATGAGGACAGACAGTGGCAGCTTCCGGAGCCAGGAACTTTTACCAGTGCAAAATCCTATCATGAAAATACTGCAAAGCCGCTTGTGGCAAGGCTAAAAGAACTTGTGAAAAGCCTGACCATTAAATGCGTCAATCTGATGGCGCAGGTCAGGAGACTGACCGAGAAAGTAACACAGCAGAGTGCGGATATTGAGTGGTACAAAGGCAAGCTGAGAAAACAGGCTGGCGATATGGAGCAGCTTCAGGAAAAAGCAGACGATTTGGAACGGATAAAGCATTATATGGGTTCCGATAAGGTGCAGGAAATGATTGACAACTGGAAAGAGATTGAGCGACTGGATCGGGAGCAGAAACGGCTTCAGAGAAGCTATAACAGAGGAATTAGCAGATAAGGAGATTGATGGATATGATGAAAAATACAAAGGTACTCGAGAAACACATAGTTGGAGAAAATGGAATCAGCTACACATTGGGAACAGGCAGATTATACTATCCTGACCTGAAGCTACCGGAGGGCACACACTACGAGATTGGCAGGTATGGGCGTATGCGTGGCGAATATCTGAAAAGTTGCCGAAGATGGGAGTATGTCAAGCATTTGCTAGACGGAACGCTGAATGAATACCTGCATGGGATTGACGAGGAATGCTATGAAATGATGGACAGACTCGTGGAACAGATGAAATCCGGAGCAGGGATTACAGAAGAATTGAAGGCTACTGATCAGATGAAGTGGGTAAGGCTTGTTAATAATGTGAGAAATGCTGCGGAGGAGATTGTGCTGAAAGAACTGATATTTGTATGAGGATTGGGAGCGGGAAACCGCTCCTGATTTTGTGGAAAATAGATGAAAAAAAGACTTTCGTGTGGTAAAATAGAAAGGTAATGAAAAATGATGCTAAAATTCGCATGAATATATGTGAGGAGAATATGTATATGGAAAATATTGATGTAATTGATAATAGACAGAAGTATTTTAATTATAAAACTCAGATGGTGCGCTTGAAAAAGGCGATTTCGTCGGAATATTATTTAGAAGCGTTGTTTATTGAATATGCAATTATTGAAGACAGAACGGAAGCCATCCTCCGATATGAAGGAAATAGCATTAAATGTAAAGAGGGAGGCTTTGTTAGCTTAGATAAAAAACTGAATAAAATATCAGCGATAGCCAGAGAGAAAAAATCATTGCCTAATCGGTATTTTGATGAAGAATTTATTGAGGAAATCCGATTATGGAAGACTGCAAGAAACGGAATGATCCATGCACTTATGAAAAAGACTGTCAGTACGCAGGAGATTTTGGAAATCGTCATTCATGGGGAAAATATTGTTAAGAAGATAAATAGACTGTCAGGTAATTATAAGAGAGCTGTTGAAAGGCTAATGTCGAATTGTTCTGGAGGTAGGTATGTTTAAGAGAAAATGTAATTATATAGGATTACTTATATTTGTGATATCGCTTTCAATGACTGCATGTGGAGATTCATCTGCAAATAATGATGCAGTATCATTAGATGATGTAGTAGTCTATGAAGAAGGTAGCTCATCAATCGAGTCAATAGAAGCTGCGCCGGAAGTTGATCCATGGCTTGAAGCTGCGTCGGCGGAGTCTATTCAGAACTTACAGGAGATTATGGAAAAAGCCGGAATAGAAGCTTATGTAGATGCTTTAAGGGATGAAAAGTTTGCTGACAATATTTTTGCAAATGAAGTTATAGAGGTTTTTGACAATTCAAATTATTCAAATTGGACGGATTTGGAAAAGGATTTTATAGAGTCGTATATCCACAGCTATTTCCCGAGTAGTCAAACTACTCAAATGTTTGATGGAGATTTTGAAATAAGCAAAGTATGGGCGGCTGGGTATGATGATGAGACTGTAAGCTCAACACTTGAGTATCAAAGACGATATATTGTGCTTCAATTCTCTGGAAGCTTTTATACGGGCGGTACAAGCTTTGAGAACTATACAGATGATATAATGGAATGGCTTGTTTTTCACGAAGATTACTATGGATATGGAACCGACACATATAGAAAACAAGTAATAAAAAATAAAGAAAAGTTTACTGATATGGATATAAGTTTAGATGAAGGAATCTTCACATATACAGCGACTGATAAGACGGAATATGAAATTCCCTTCTATTCGGTGGATATGTCGCAAATTAATGACTATATAACGAATAACCAAGAGTTGATAGATGTATTTGTTAAGTACCAGACAGAAGTTTATTTGCCGCAGTATAAGATTGTTATTGAAGAACGCAATGAAAAGTTGATTCAAGAAAATAAAGAGTATGAGCCTGCGATAGGAATGACGAAAGCACAGGTGACGGGGAGTACATGGGGCGAACCGGAAAAGAAGAATATTGATGAATATGCTTGGGGAGTTAATGAACAGTGGGTATATTCTGGAAAGGGTTATATTTACTTTACGGACGGAATCGTTACGGCGATTCAGCACCGAGATTAATTCAGTGGCTGATATGGGGGAATTAAAATGAACAATAAATTCAAGTGCATAGGTTTTTACGATGATTTTTGCGTGTGTGATGATATCAGGCTGTGCAACTTCCAATAATAGCGAAGTAGAAAAGGCTACAAAAGAAGATGAAATTGGAGTGAACGGTGCAACTGAAGTTGGTAAAGCAGAAGGCGGAGTTGATTCAAATATTATCAATGAAAACCTTATAGAAGTGGACGAACTTTCGTCTTATATTGGTACTGAAAAGTTGACACTTGAAAACTGGGAAGATTATTTTGAAGTCGTTGAAGGTGAGCAGAAAACAACAGATTCCTTTGGAGAAGAAGTAGATGATGGCTCAAAATATATCTTTTTAAGTGTACATGCAAAAGATTTTGTGTATGATACCGGCAATGATGTTGTAATGATATTTTCATTATCCTATACCGAAACGGAGGGCGATTATAATCTAGAAACACAAGAGTATACAGATTTTAGTCAATACGAGGATAATACCGAAACAGATGTTCAGATTTTTAACTATGCAATAACAGAAAAAACAGATTGTCAAATTACAACTATCTTATATCAAGCAGAAGCATCGGAAGGAAATACGGTTCGGCGTGTTGAAAGAAACATTGCCGAATGGAAACTTGAAAAGATAACTGGAACGGTTGCAACATTGAATATTCCGGATGAATTATGGAATATTGATGAAGATGGTAAGCAGTATATAGCTGTAAAATCAGGAGATAGTATAGACCGCCTATGGAATGACCATTGCGATAGAGCGGATGGAACATCAAAAGTGTATGGTGGATACAATTTCTATGAAGTTGTTAACGATTATTTGGGGAATAAGCAGTAAGATTTTGCCAGAATACATTCTTTTGCGTAATAAAATTACACTAAAAAGATAGCAGAAAACTCGCACCAGTGGTGCGAGAATTGAGGGTAAAAATTGGGGTGGAAAAGAAGTGGTTGGTTTGCACGTATTTAACTACAAAAACGGTCATGTAAATCTCTTTTGATAAAGGATATTGACACCAAATGCGACACCACGTATAATATAGATAGGAGGTATTCAGAATGTCAAAATGGGATAAACTATTAACGAGAATATGTGCTTTATCAAAAGACCTCCGGTTTGATGAATTGCGTAAAGTATTGGAAAGCTATGGATATGTAATGAATGCTCCAAAGGGCGGAAGCAGTCATTACACGTTCAGAAAAGCCGGATATCAACCGATTACGATACCGAAGCATGAACCCATTAAAAAAGTGTATGTAGAGATGGTAAAGCAGATTGTGGAAAGTGAGGCGGTGAATGATGAAAACGCTGAATGATTATTTGACAATGAATTATCGTATGGAAATTGTAGAGGATAAGGACGAGGGTGGTTTCGTGGTTTCATTTCCGGAGCTTCCGGGATGTATTACCTGTGGAGAAACAGTAGAATCCGCTGTCGCAAATGCTTTAGATGCCAAGAAAGCATGGTTAGAAGCTGCTATGGAAGATGGTATTGAAATCCATGAGCCGGACAGCTTAGAGGATTATTCTGGACAGTTTAAACTTAGAATCCCACGAAGTCTTCATCGTTCCCTTGCAGAACATTCTAAGAGGGAAGGTATCAGTATGAATCAGTATTGTGTATATCTTCTTTCCAGAAACGATGCAGTTTATTCAAAATAGCGGTTGCACACAGTATTTGCAATCGTTATAATGAAATGGCAACACTTTGGCAACAGAAAATCAGTAAGCCAAAATAAAATGTGCAAATGAAGTAAAATATCGGCAGATTTCAAATAAAACTTAAACAAAATAGTTTAAGCTAAAGAAGCAACTTGCCGAGTTCGAGTAGCTTGAAAAATCGCGGAAAAGCCCATAAATAAAGGCTTTGCGGGGTGTCGAAAAGACCAAATGGAGTGCAAATGGAGTTTAAAAATTATTTTTTTCTCTTGTTTATATTCCAGATTCACCTGCAAATTTCGTGAAATCGGTTATTCTCATAAAATAAAATTAGAGTAAATATGAAGAACAGTTTGTTTTGATTGAAGTGATTTCCGTCAAGGCAGACTGTTTTTTTGTTGCCTGCATTTAGAAAACAGATACCACAGAAAGGTTCTTTACTTTCGATGAGCTTAAACTCCATGACACAGTAATCACACTGATGGAGAATTAAAAAACAAGAAAATTTGATAAATTTCGGAAAATGATGTCCGATTTTGCATCTGCCAGTACAGAGTATATGAAGAGATAAATATTCAAAACACAGGAGGTACTGATTATGCAGAAT
>Ga0129313_1001633_pt1 | contig 13646 bp, 14 predicted proteins | sample O1105metagenome_FD_94436 | JGI IMG/M metagenome (GOLD analysis project Ga0129313, IMG submission 94436) | Orangutan group fecal microbial communities from fecal samples from Wisconsin, USA - O1105 metagenome | ecosystem: Host-associated > Mammals > Digestive system > Large intestine > Fecal... | reverse complement strand
GATCGAGGTAGAGCAGTCCTGCTCGTTTGGTCTCTGGACAGTTGACATGTCAAGCCCGAACAGGGTCATCGCCGTTATGCCGAAGAATATTTACAACGTATTCAAATATATTGATACAAATAAGTCTCTGAAGTATACGGAATTCGCGAAGAAGATCATCGGAATCAACAAGTGGAGCGATGTGATCCCGGGATTTAAGCTGCAGGAATAATTCAAAAAATAAAGCTGGTATTTTGATTCGGCAGGACACTTTCGGATATGTGTTCTGCCGGATCTTTTTTGCTTACAAATACCAGTTTTACGGGATTTTATTGACAAATTCCTGACAAAGACTTATAATTCGCTATGACGATTACATAGCAAGGCAACTCAGAAAATGGCAGAAAACAGTTTTGTGTGTCAACAATTTTCAGGAGGAAATGATTATGGCAAAGAAGAACAATCCGCATAATGCGATCGCAGCCGCTGCAAAGAAGATGATAACTGCACCGGTTAGCAATAACACTGTAGAAGTAAAGGCAGCAGAGGCAACAGAGACAAAGGAAGTTAAGGCAGAAGCAAAGGCAGAAGCAAAGAAGGCAGAGGAACCGAAGAAGGAGACTGCAAAGAAAGCTCCGGCAAAGAGAACAGCAGCAAAGGATATTAAGACATCCGTAGTTGTACAGTTCGCCGGCAAGGAAGTTACAGAGAAAGATCTCATCGCGGCCGTTAAGAAAGCCTACACAAAGAAAGGCAATAAAGTCGGCGATATCAAGACTATCGAGATCTATGTAAAGCCGGAAGAGAGCGCTGCTTACTATGTAGTAAACGGTGTCGGCGCGGATGATTACAAGATCGAACTGTAATCAGAGTTTCAAAGAAACAGATTTACGGACTGCTGTAGATAGAGATTACGGTCCGTAAAAGAACAGAGACTAAGAAAGAGCGTCCGCCGGGATTTTCCCGACGGGCGCTTTTGAGATCAGGAGACTATGGAAAAAGAGAAGAAGATTAAGCTTCCGGAAGCATTCGTGAAAAAGATGGAGAAGCTTCTTGGCAGTGACGCGGAACCGTTTTTTGAAAGTTATGACGCGGAGCGGAAATTCGGTCTGCGGGTCAATCCGTTAAAACAGAAAAATGGCTGGACGGCAGAGGCGGGAACGCCTCTGGAAGAATACCTGGGAGGACTTGCAAAAGTTCCCTGGGCGAAGGAAGGATTCTACTACGAGGCAGATATGCGCCCGGGACGTCATCCGTTCCATGAGGCGGGGGCATACTATATTCAGGAACCAAGTGCCATGTCCACAGCGGAGGCATTAGCCCCAAAGCCCGGGGAGCGGATTCTGGATCTCTGTGCGGCACCCGGAGGAAAATCCACCCATCTTGCGGGAAAAATGGGCGGACAGGGGCTTTTAATCTGCAATGAGATCCATCCGGCCCGGGCAAAGATCCTGTCCCAGAATATTGAGCGCCTCGGTATCGGAAATGCGGTGGTGACGAACATGGATCCGTTTCAGCTTGTGCCTGCATTTAAGGAGTTTTTTGACGGGATCGTGGTGGATGCACCCTGTTCCGGAGAAGGAATGTTCCGAAAGGATGAGAATGCCAGAAATGAGTGGAGCCCGGACCATGTCAGACAGTGTGCAGGGCTTCAGGACGGGATTCTGGACTGCGCGGCAGCCATGTTGAAAGATGGCGGACGGATCGCGTATTCTACCTGTACATTTTCACCGGAGGAGAATGAACAGAGTGTAGCGAGATTCCTCTCACGCCATCCGGAATTCTCTGTGGAAAAGCCGGAACTTGCGAAGTACTTCTCTGCCGGACACCCGGAGTGGGCAGACGGGAACGAAGAACTGAAAAAGACAGTCAGGATCTGGCCGCATCTGGCGGATGGGGAAGGTCATTTTCTGGCACTGCTTGTGAAAGGGGAGAGTTCCGGGGACACTGTGACGGAGGCAGACAGTCAGAACGCTGCAAAGATCGTGGAGAAACGGAAGAAGGGCAGCAGGAAAGACAATAGAAAAGACGATGGCGCCCTTTCTGAGGCAGTCTCCGCATTCCGTGAGTTTGAAAAAGAGAACCTGACGGATGCAGAAGAGCTGGAAGACAGAAAGAAATTTCTGCTGTTTGGGGAAAATCTCTACCTCGTTCCGGAGATGATGCCGGACCTTAAGGGGCTCAGGGTCTTAAGACCGGGGTTACATCTTGGAACAGCAAAAAAAGGCAGGCTTGAACCGTCCCATGCTCTGGCCCTGTTTTTAAAGAAAGAGGAAGTGAAGCAGACGGTGGAGGTCGGTTTTGGGGCTCTTGCCCTGAAATATCTCCGCGGAGAGACGCTGCGGGAGGAAGATTTTGAAAATCAGGGAATCCCGGCAAAAGGCTGGGTTCTCGTGACGACCGGCGGTATGTCGCTTGGGTTTGCGAAAGCAGCCGGAGGAATGCTTAAGAACCATTATCCGAAGGGCTTGAGGATTCAGGGAGGCTGACGGAACCTGTTTCGTTAAAAGACAGGCCCTTCCGGATTTTTGATGTCCGGAAACAGGTTCTGCATATCCTGCGGCAGCGGAGCAGAGAATTCAAGCTTCTCCCCGGTCGCAGGGTGGGAAAAGCTCAGATAGGTGGAATGAAGCGGCTGGCGGTCGATCAGACGGTAATCCGGGCAGTAGAGAAAATCCCCCGGCAGCGGGTGCCCGATGGCTTTCATATGGACGCGGATCTGGTGTGTTCTTCCCGTCTCCAGCAGGAGGCGGATGAACGAGAGGTCGGCGTCCTTGTTGTATGCGATAGTCTGATAATGGGTCACGGCAGCCTCACCCCGCTCCGGATCGCAGACGCGCTCAATGGTAGAGCCGTCTTTTCTGGCGATCGGAAGGTCAATGGTGCCGGAGTCAGCTGTCTTTCCGGAAACGACGGCGGCGTATTCCCTGTGGATCGCATGATCCTTCACGGCCTCTGAGAGAATACAGGAGCTGTAGGGATTTTTTGCCAGAAGAATAAGCCCGGAGGTATCCCGATCCAGACGGTTCACGGCGCGGAATACGAACGGTGTCTCCTCATTCCTGTAATACCAGGCGATCGCGTTTGCCAGAGTATTCTCGTAATGTCCCTGAGATGGGTGGACCGGCATTCCGGCAGGTTTGTCGATCACGAGGACATGTTCGTCTTCATAGACGACAGAGAGATCCGCAGGAACCGGAACGATCTGTTCAGAAGCTTTTTTCTCTGTAACATAGACATTCAGGCAGTCACCCGGCTGGAGGATTGTATTGGAATAGACGATTTTCCCATTTAGGAGGAAACTTCCCCCTGTGTTCCGCAGATGGACCACAAGGCGGGATGAATAGCCGGAATCCAGAAGAAATGCAGCGATGGACCGGCCACTTTCTGATTCGGTGATTTTGTAGGTTAAAATTACATTCATGGAATATCCTTTTTTGATAAAATAAGGGCAGTCAGCAGATCTCATTGTACCACAGGAAAAATTGCGCGGCAAGTCTCAGAAAGCAGACGCATATGTTGTGATAAATATACAGCGGAAGTTCTGAAACATGTGGAAGAATCAAAATATCGCTAAAAAGGCACGGTCGTGGGCCGGAGAATGGACCAGACCGGCAGAAATGGTGGAGAGAAAACATGAAGCGTCGCCAATTTTGCAGCTGTGTCTGGGGGCATTCCTGTTTTTTGCGGCTGCAGTTCCCGGTAATTATCTATATGCGGAACACAGCGGACGTCAGGCTGGTCAGACCGCGCTGGAATCGGCGGCAGCGCAGCCGGAGACGGATCCGCTCCTTCTGAACTCCCGTGCCGCTGTTTTGCTGGATGGCGATACGGGGCGCATTCTATACGGAAAAAACGAGACGGAAGTCCTTCCGATGGCCAGTACCACAAAGATCATGACCTGTATTCTGGCACTGGAAAATGCTGGACTGGACACGGAAGTTCTGATCTCAGACCGCGCAGCATCGATGCCGGAGGTAAAGTTACATGTGAAAAAAGGGGAAAGATACTGCCTGAGAGATCTTCTGTACTCCATGATGCTGGAATCCCATAATGATTCCGCCGCAGCAATCGCTGAGGCCGTTGGAGGCAGTGTGGAGAATTTCGCGGATATGATGAACCGGAAAGCGGTGGAACTCGGGTGTGAGGATACATATTTTCTGACGCCCAACGGACTGGACGCAACGGAGAGGGGGAGCGGAAAGACCCATTCCACAACGGCGGAAGATCTGGCACGGATTCTCAGATACGGGATCCTGCTCTCTCCGGCGAAGGAAGAATTTCTTGCCATCACAAGAGCACCATCCCATACGTTTTCAGACCTCTCCGGCGCACGAAGCTTTTCCTGTATGAACCACAATGCGCTTCTGACATCCATGGCGGGCGCGGTCTGCGGAAAGACCGGATTTACGGGAAAAGCCGGGTACTGTTATGTGGGGGCGGTAAAAAGAGGAGAGAGATTATTGATTGCAGCACTTTTAGGCTGCGGATGGCCGCCCCATAAGACATACAAGTGGCAGGATATGAGGAAGCTTGTGGAATACGGGGAGGAAAATTTTGAATACCGGGAGGTCGAAAAACAGGGACTTGGGAAATCTGCGGTGATTTCAGTGGAAAAAGGTGTTGAGCCGGAGGTGAAGATTCGGATCGAAAATGGGAGTGCAGATGAGAAAACACTCCGTGTCCTGCTGGGGAAAGATGAAAAAATCCGGGTGAGAACGAAGATTGCAAAGGCTGTGGCTGCACCGGTGCAGGAGGGCACGCCGGTGGGGCAGAGAGATTATATGATCGATGGGATCATTCTGGACAGTGATCCGGTGGTGACGGCTGGTAAGGTTGACCGGTGGGATCTCGGGTATGCGGAGAGGATCGTGATGATGAAGTTCTGGCTGTAACATGTGATGGGAATCCTATTATCATACATACTTGAATTATAGGAAAATCCTGTTATACTGATAGAAAAGAAAATTGTAACTGCAAGGGTACCGGACAGTTACTGAAAATCTATCAGTACGGAGGCATAAAAGCATGCAGACAAAACTTACAAGAGAGGATGCCATTGAGCTCCTTAGAAAACACAACAAAGAACCGTTCCACATTCTCCACGGACTTACCGTCGGAGGAGTTTTAAAATGGTACGCGAATGAGCTTGGATACGGGGATGAAGCCGGATTCTGGGAGATCTGCGGAATCCTTCATGATATTGATTTTGAGGAATACCCGGAAGAACACTGCCTGGTCGCACCGCGTCTGTTAAAAGAAGGCGGAGCAGAAGATGAAGTGATTCATGCAGTGTGCAGTCACGGATACGGTATCCACGAGTGGATCGACGCAAAGCCGGAGCATGAGATGGAGAAAGTTCTCTTTGCGGCAGACGAGCTGACCGGTCTGATCTGGGCGGCGGCAAAGATGCGCCCGTCAAAGAGCACGAAGGATATGGAAGTATCCAGTTTAAAGAAGAAATTCAAAGATAAAAAATTTGCTGCCGGATGTTCCAGAGATGTCATCATAAAAGGCGCGGAGAATCTCGGCTGGGATCTGCCGAAGCTGATGGAAATGACGATCCTCGCCATGAGATCTTGCGAGGATCCTATCGCGGAAGAGATGAAAAAGATGGGTCTGGCGGAGTAAGGGAATTACAGGAAAAACCTGAGGAGTCACATCTGGACTTCTCAGGTTTTTCTGAAATGCTTTTTCACTTCATTTCGCTGTCAGCCGTTTAAGCTTAGGGGGCTCTATTCCAAACTTTTGATCTGTGCTGTCATCTTATTCGGCAGGCACACGATGATCTCACCGTCGAGATGGATCTTTCCCTGATGCACACAGATCTTATCAGGGCAGGTGGCTTCTGAGACCCAGACCTCACCGTCCTTAATGATCAGGTGGTTTGTGCCGCCGGATACTCCGTTTATGGTGAGTTCCTGATCATTTGCCAGATCAAGAGTTTCCACTATTTTTCCGTCTACGGAAATTTCAACGATCTTTGCGGGAGTATTATGCATGAGCTTTGTTCCGAGAAAAAGAAGAATCGCAGCCCCGAGGATTACGGCGATCAGGATCAGATCCTGTTTTTTTAAAAGTTTCTGTTTCATATCTTTATTTCCTGTTATTTCACATTTCCCCAAATGGGTGACCGGTCCTGGCTTTACTGCTTTACAATAAAGTTTTCCATTCCATCTGAATAATAGACATTGTAATCCTCATCGATAAAGCATGCGTAGATCCCGTCCAGAGAATTTGCAAGCTCCAGACCTTTTTCCAGTCCAAGGGAGAAGCAGGTGGTGGAGAGACCGTCACCGTCTACAGATTCTTCTGAGAGGATCGTCACGGAGATCAGTCCGTTATCGTAAGGATATCCCGTTTTCGGATTTAAAATGTGATGGTAATTTTTTCCGTCGATCTCAAAATGACGCTCATAGACACCGGATGTCACAACGGAGAGATTATTGATTCCGAGCACCTCAAAAGTTTCGTCGCGGTCCGCAAACGGTTTCTGAAGTCCGATATGGAACTTGCTTCCGTCCGGTTTTTCACCCACGCAGAGGACGTTTCCGCCGAGATTGATGATAGCGCTCTTTACACCGGCGTTCAGAAGCTGATCCTTGATCCGGTCAGCAATGTATCCTTTCGCGATGGCTCCGAGGTCAATCGTGGTATCCGGGGAGAGAAACGTCAGAGTGTTTCCGGAGAGAACGAGGTTGTGGTAGTCCACTTTCGGAATGTCTGCTTCGATGGCCGTCTCATCCGGGATCACTGCTTCGCCGCTCGTGAAGTTCCAGAGGGAGCTTAAAGGTTCGATCGTGATATCAAAAGCACCGTCCGATTTTTCGCAGTATTCCAGTCCTTTTGCCAGAAGCGCCGCCATATCGTCGGAAACCGTGACCGTGTCAGAGGTCCGGTGATTGATCCGGTAAAGCTCGCTGGTCTCCAGTGTCTTACTGAAAATGGATTCATACTCTTTACAAAGTGCCATTGAATCGTCTAAGATAGAGGAGTCGTCGGAATCGTAGAGCGTGATCGTGACGAAGGTGTTGAGCAGAAAATCAGAACGGCTGAGAGGGGTCTCAGGAGTCAGGAGTTCCGGCCCGCTGCTGTCTGCGCATCCGCTCAGCGTCATGCCGGAAACGAGCAGGAGACCCGCCGCGCAGAGACCAAATATCGTTTTTTTATTCATAAGTCATATACTTCCTGTGAGATAAATGTGATAAGTCCATGATCCGATTTATTCTAACAAATGGACTTTTGAAAGTCAAGAAGAGGAGAACATATCCGATGTATCGAGAAAAAAAAGCAATAACCGTGGCATTGTACGGACTTCTGACCGCCCTGGCCCTGGTGTTAAGTTTTGTTGAGACCCTGATTCCCATCCCGATCCCGATTCCTGGTGTAAAACTTGGACTCGCGAACCTTGTGACGGTTGTGGGACTCTATCTGATCGGGATTCCCGGAACAATCGCAGTGACTCTGATCCGCATCGTTCTTGTCGGATTTTCCTTCGGAAATCCCTACAGCATGATCTATGGACTTTCAGGAAGCTTTTTAAGTCTTCTGGTGATGGCAATACTCAAAAAGACCGGAAGATTCTCCCAGATCAGCATCAGTGTCCTTGGCGGCATCGCCCACAATATCGGACAGATCACATTTGCGGCTGTCATTGTTCAGACCTCAGGGGTGTTTTATTATCTGCCGTTTCTGATCGCGGCGGGATGCATTGCAGGGACACTTATCGGAATCGTCGGGGGACTTATCACCGGGCGGCTTCTGTGCGCAATGCGGGGGATAAAAAAATAAAATAGCGATTGTATTAGTTGGTGGTTTTTATTATAATGAATGGTAACAGGTTGTAAAAAAACGGAGGAAAACGATCATGATTGAAATGTCAATAAAGAAACTGGTACAGTACGGAAGGACAACAGGCCTTATCGAAGCCGAAGACGAGATCTACGCCAGAAACCAGATCATGGAAGTACTGAACATGTCCGAATACGAGGAGCCAGGGGATATTACAGATGCGATCAGTCTGGAAGATACCTTAAACGCGCTCACTGATTACGCGGCGGAGCACGGGATCCTTGAAAATAACAGCATCGTATACCGGGATCTTTTTGACACGAGACTTATGAACTGCCTGATGCCGCGCCCAAGCGAGGTCGTAAAGAAATTCCACGGGGAATATGAAAAGTCCCCGGAGGACGCGACCGGCTATTTCTATAAGCTGAGCCAGGATTCAAACTATATCCGGCGCTACCGTGTCTGTAAAGATCTGAAGTGGATCACAAAGACAGAGTACGGTGACCTTGATATCACGGTAAACCTCTCAAAACCGGAGAAAGACCCGAAGGCCATCGCTGCCGCAAAGACCATGAAGCAGAGCGGTTACCCGAAGTGCCTTCTCTGTATGGAAAATGTCGGCTACGCGGGCCGCGTCAATCATCCGGCAAGAAACAATCACCGGATCATTCCGCTGACCTTAAACGGCGAATCCTGGGGCTTCCAGTACTCCCCATATGTCTACTATAATGAACACTGCATCGTCTTCAATGGAAACCATACCCCGATGAAGATCGACCGGAACACATTCAAAAAGCTGTTTGATTTTGTGACGATGTTCCCGCACTATTTTCTGGGATCCAACGCGGATCTTCCAATCGTCGGCGGATCGATCCTGACCCACGATCACTTTCAGGGTGGAAGATACACCTTCGCAATGGCGAAAGCTCCGGTGGAGAAGTGCTTTACGGTCAATGGCTATGAGGATGTGGAAGCAGGCATCGTAAAATGGCCGATGTCCGTGATCCGGATCCGCAGCGAAAAGAAAGACCGCCTTGTGGATCTTGCAGATAAGATCCTGACCGCATGGCGCGGATATACAGACGAGGCCGCTGATATCTACGCAAAGACAGACGGAGAACCGCACAACACGATCACTCCGATCGCAAGATTCCGCGATGGAAAGTTCGAATTGGATCTGGTACTCAGAAACAACCGCACCACAGAGGAACGACCACTCGGCCTGTTCCACCCGAACCCGAAGCTTCATCATATCAAGAAGGAAAATATCGGTCTTATCGAAGTTATGGGTCTGGCTGTCCTTCCCTCGAGGTTAAAGGACGAGCTTGCCACACTGGCAGACTATATCGTGGAAGGAAAAGATATCCGCAGCGAGGAGTCCATCGAGAAACATGCAGACTGGGTTGAAGAATTCCTTCCGAAATATGGGAAGATCACAAAGGACAATGTGATGGAGATCCTGCAGGATGAGGTCGGTCACGTATTCGCGAATGTCCTGGAAGATGCAGGTGTCTACAAGCGCACCGACGCGGGACGTGAGGCATTTGGAAGGTTTATTGACACATTAAATTAATCTGGAGAAAAAATTTTATCAGCTCAGCCGATCCGGAATGAATTTTTGCGTGGGACTGTGAAGGTACGGAACAGTTACATTTTCCTTAACATTTTCATAATTGTGAAGACTGTGTCTCGCCAATTTCTGGAAATTGTGTTATATTGGTAATTGTTTCACAGAATCAGAAAGATTCCGGACTGTGAAATGAAGGGAACCGGCTTCCGGCAGACGGTACGTATGCCGGACAGCAAAGAAGGAGACTGACATGTTAAATGAGGAAAAGATCCGGTTAATGACGGGGATCTCCATGTTTGAAAAAAAAATGATGAAGGAATCCATCCCAGCAAACCGGTATTTCAAGAGCGACTATGTCGGAAGCCATCTGATCCGGTCGTTCATCGCATACTCGCTGACTGTATGTCTGTGTCTGCTGTTGTGGGTCCTTTACCGTTTTGATGATCTGATCAACGCAATGGCAGTGGATGATCTGATCTCGCTGGGGGTACGCCTTGTATTCTATTATGCTGCGGGACTTCTCGCGTATCTTGTTGTGACCTGGAAGGTCTATTCGAGACGTTACGATGAGGCTGCCGGAAGACTGAAGATCTATCAGGCAAAACTGCGGCGTCTTGAAAAAAAATATGACCAGCAGCCTGCAAAGGAAAACGGGGAGGAAAAGAGTAAGTGATCGGACTTTTAGTATTCAAGGAAAAACTGAAACAATTTTATGGAAAATATAATATTTACATCGTGCCGGTCGTAAAATTCCTGGTGGGATTCCTTGCCTTCTGGCTGATCAACGCGAATGTGGGATTTATGACGAAGCTTAAGAATCCACTGATCCCGGTGGTGATGGGACTGATTGCCTCCTTTATTCCATATGGAGTGACAGCGTTTCTGGCCGGTGTTTTTATCCTGATCCATGTTGCTCAGGTGTCTCTGGAGATCGCTCTGGTCATCTTTGTGTTCATGTTGGCGGTGACCGTTCTTTACTACGGCTTCCGGCCGGGTGACGGATATCTGCTTCTCCTGACACCGTTACTGTTTTTCCTGCGGATTCCGTATGTGGTGCCGCTTGTGGTAGGACTTTCCGGAAGCCTTGTGTCCATCGTTCCTGTGTGCAGCGGTGTCTGCATCTACTATATTCTGATGTATTTAAAGCAAAATGCGGGAACACTGACGGGAAGTTCGATGGCGGAGATGGCAGACCGGTTTATCCAGATCGTAAAGAATGTATTTGGAAATGAGCTGATGTGGGTCATGGTGGCTGCATTTGCCGCTGCGATCCTTGTGGTCTTCATTCTTAAAAATCTTTCAGTAGACTACTCCTGGTCCATCGCCATCGTTGCGGGAGTGATCACACAGCTTGCAGTGATCTTTATTGGGGATTTTAATTTCAATCTCCCGGTTTCCGCCGGTTCCATGATCTTTGGGATCATCGCGTCGGTGGTGATCGCCCTGATTTACCAGTTCTTTGTGTTTGCGGTCGATTACACGAGAACGGAGTATCTGCAGTATGAAGATGATGACTACTATTATTATGTGAAGGCTGTCCCGAAGCTCACGGTGTCTGCACCGGATGTGAAGGTACAGCGGATCTATTCGAGAAAAAATGTGAGACATGAGAAGAATGAAACTTGTGAATAATTGTACGGAGGTAATAAAATGACAGAATTTCTTGGGAATATGTATTCCTGGTTTACATTTATTCCGAAGATCACATTGTCGAATCTTTTTGAAATTCTGATCCTCACGGTTCTGATCTATGAAGTCCTTTTATGGGTAAAGTCGACGAGAGCGGGAGTGCTTCTGCGGGGAGGCTTGATCATAGTCGGCTTTTATCTTCTGGCGGCTGCGCTCCACCTGAATACGATCACATGGATCATCAACCATATGGGCCAGCTCGTGTTGACGGCTCTCATTATCATATTCCAGCCGGAGCTGCGGAAAGCGCTCGAACAGCTCGGAAGTAAAAACCTCATCGCGGATTTCTTTGTTTCCGAAAATTCCGGACGTCAGGAGGGCTATACGGAAAAGACCGTAAACGAGATCACCCGCGCAGCCTTTGAGATGGGAAAGGTAAAGACAGGTGCCCTGATCGTGATTGAGCGCGATACTCCGCTTCCGGAGATCGAGCGCACGGGTATTCCGGTAGACGGAATTGTTACAAGCCAGCTTTTGATCAATATTTTTGAACACAACACGCCTCTTCACGATGGCGCGATCATTATCCGTGGAAACCGCGTAACCTCTGCGACCTGTTACCTGCCGCTTTCAGACAATTTAAGCATCAGCAAAGACCTGGGAACCAGGCACCGTGCAGCTCTCGGAATCAGTGAGAGTACGGACAGCCTGACCGTGGTAGTCTCCGAGGAGACAGGACGGGTGTCTCTGGCGGAGGGCGGAACCCTCAGAAGGATCAACAGTCCGGAGGAGTTAAAGCTCGCAATCGCCGCAAAGCCGGAGGAGGAGACGGTATCCGGCCCGTTCAAACTCTTGAAGGGATGGCATAAAAATGAAAGAAAAGCAGAATAAACGATGGGGACTTTTGCTGATTTCCTTCCTGTGTGCCTTTTTAGTCTGGCTTGGAGTCGTCAATGTGGCGGATCCGGTCATGACGGATACTGTGGAGGTGCCGGTGGAGATCATCAACAGCGACGTCCTCACGAAGAATAACCTGACCTATGAAGTCGTCGGAAAATCGACAACGACGGTCCAATATGAGATAAAGACAACGGACGCGTACAGGATCCGTCCTTCGGATTTCCGGGCGTATGCGGATATGACGGACATGTGGTCTGTGACGGGAGCAATCCCGATCAAGATTGAAGTTTTAAGCCATTCGGAGTATCTGGTTTCCACACCGGTAAGCCGGACGGGAACGATCAAGATCGAGACGGAACCGTTACAGAGAAAGACATTTACGATCGGTGTCACGACAACCGGAATGCTTGAGGATGGTTACCAGACCGGTAAGGTGACGTTGTCACCGGAGACACTTACGGTAGAAGGTCCGGAATCCCTGATCGGACAGATCAGCAGTGTCGGAATCGAGATCAGTCTGGATGGAAAGAACGCTGATTGGAGTGATTCTGAGGAACCGAAATTTTATGATGCAAACAACAATAGCATTACGATCAGTGATCGTCTGATCAGTAATTGCAAGAGTGTTGATTATACGATGGAGATCCTGAAGGTGAAGAACCTGAATCTGGATTTCGACGTCACAGGGGAAGTGGCGAGCGGATATCGCTACACTGGTGTGGAGTGCGAGCTCAAGAGCGTTCCGGTGGTCGGATTAAAGAGTGCTCTGGCATCTTTGAATACGATCACGATCCCGAAGGATGAACTTGATGTCTCCGGAGCGAAAGCGAATATCGTGAGGACCATCGACCTGAATGATTATCTGCCGGATGGAGTTTCCCTTGCCGGAATGAGCAGTTCGGAGATTACTGTGACACTTACTGTGGAACAACTGAAAGAGCGGGAGTACACGGTACGGGTCGATTCAGACTGCTATGCGGGTGCGAACAGTGCTTACAGTTATCAGTCAGATCCATCGACCGTTACAGTGCGGATCCGCGCCCTTCAGGAAGAACTCGACAGTCTGCATCTTGCCGCTTCGGATCTGAGATTAAATGTTTCCGGAATGGGTGAGGGAAGCCATCAGGTTCAGCCGGAACTCAGCAGAGAACTGGATTCCGCATATGATCTTTTAGGAATCTCAAGCTGTACGGTAAATATTTCAAGGAAACAGGAAACCGGCACAGAGGCAGAGCCTGAGACGACTGCAGAGGAGACAACAAAGGCGCCGGAAACTGTGCCGGAGAGCAGCAAAGAGACGGAAACAGAAGAAGACTCAAGCGTGTCACAGACGAGGCATGCTGTGATCATCCCGCCGGAGACAACGGAAGCCCATCAGGCGACCGGTCTTCAGACGTTATTTCGAAATTAGGAGTAAAAATCACTTATGGTAAAGCAAAAAGTTACGATTGAAAACCCCACCGGTCTCCACTTAAGGCCGGCAGGGCTTCTGTGCAAGGAGGCATTGCGGTTCCAGAGTTCAATCAAATTTGAATATGAAAACACGACAGCAAATGCGAAAAGTGTACTGAGTGTGCTGGGGGCATGCGTAAAGTGCGGAGATGAGATCGAGCTGATCTGTGAGGGAGTGGACGAAAAGGAAGCTCTGGATGCAATCACGGAACTGATCAATGGCGGTCTCGGAGAGTAGGCTGATATGCTGGTTTATGTGATCTGTTACGGCGCTGCCATGCTTTTTGCATTCAGCGCCCATTTTACCTTATCAGGAATGTCACTG
>Ga0129313_1001630_pt1 | contig 13660 bp, 8 predicted proteins | sample O1105metagenome_FD_94436 | JGI IMG/M metagenome (GOLD analysis project Ga0129313, IMG submission 94436) | Orangutan group fecal microbial communities from fecal samples from Wisconsin, USA - O1105 metagenome | ecosystem: Host-associated > Mammals > Digestive system > Large intestine > Fecal... | reverse complement strand
TTGTTTTGTCGTTGTCCTATTTATATGTCCATGCGGGTATCGCTGTGGGCTGTTCCTGTTGTAGATGTATGTTTGAGAGTGTCCTTGTTATGCGGTTGTCCACGCCACCTGTCCACGCAGGTGGCGCTGCGGCCTGTCCCTGTGGAAGGACTCTGCGGTCCTGGAGTGACGTGTTTCCCTGTAGGACTGCCGTCCGGGGCCGGTGGACAGGTGTATTTGTCCTGGTTGTCCCCGCCCTATGGCCACGTGTGTGATGACCGTCTCAGTTTCGACCCTCTTGGCAGATCTATATAGCCGTAATTGTCTGTATCTTAATTGATTAGATAATAAGCCTCTTGCCAAGAGGTGCTAATGAAAGGGGGTCTTGGCAGATTCATGTCGTGGCTTTAATCTCGCAACACCCTCATCTTCAGTATCTTACCGCGAATGTGTCCGGAATCGCGCCTGCCAAGAAGGTCGAAAATCATGGCTCTCATAGATCGGTTTCCGGAAATTCATATGCGCCTGTCCACGCTATATGGCCATGCGTGTTTCTCTCTGTCCTGTCCCTGTGGCAGAACTATGTTTGAGTTTATCCTTGTTTTGTCGTCTTATTTCGCTGTGTTTTTCGTAAGCGTCACCGGAGTTACGTATTGATGCGCCGCCAGCGGTTCCGTACTTTTGCTTTCCAGTGTGATTTTCGACACTCTTGACAGGTAAATGCATCCGTAATTGTTTGTATCTTAATTGATTAAGTAATCAGTCTCTTGCCAAGAGGTCTTTTTGAAAGGGGGTCTTGGCAGATTCCTGTCGCGGCTTTAATCTTGCAACGCCCTCATCTTCAGTATCTTACCGCGAATGTGTCCGGAATCACGCCTGTCAAGAGGGTCGAAATATTGCACCTGTCCACGCTATATGGCCATACGTGTTTCTCTCTGTCCTGTCCCTGTGGCAGAACTATGTTTGAGTTTATCCTTGTTTTGTCGTCTTATTTCGCTGTGTTTTTCGTAAGCGTCACCGGAGTTATATGTTGATGCGCTGCCAGCGATTCCGTACTTTTGATTTCCAGTGTGAATTTCGACCCTCTTGACAGGTGAATTCATCTGTAATTGTTTGTATCTTAATTGATTAAGTGATCAGTCTCTTGCCAAGAGGTATCATTGAAAGGGGGTCTTGGCAGATTCATGTCGTGGCTTTAATCTCGTAACGTACTCATCTTCTGTGTCTTACCGCGAATGTGTCCGGAATCGCGCCTGTCAAGAGGGTCGAAAATCATGGCTCTCCTTGATTGGTTTCTGGAAATTTATCTGCGCCTGTCCATCCATTATTGCTCCAGTGGTGTGTGCAGGTCCGCAGGCTGCGGACGGGAATCTGGTAACATTGACAAACTGACTGTCACGGCACTTGGGATAAATATTTCATCAAAATGGTTGGATTTGAATAATATCATTGAAAATTCAAAAAGAATTCGTATATTTGCATTCCTATCTGTTGCGCGGGTGGCGAAATGGTAGACGCGCTAGTTTCAGGAGCTAGTGTCAATTGCGACGTGTGAGTTCGACTCTCATCTCGCGCACAACAAAAGAGGTCAGTTGAAGTGTTAGCTTCGATTGATCTCTTTTTTGTATCTCAGCAACTCTAATTCCGCCAGGCTGGACGATGCCACGCCCACATCTGTAATACATTGAAAATCATGTATCTTTAATTTTAAGCGTGGATTTCCTATGGATTTTTGACCATTAATCCACACTGAATTTTGCAACTCGCTACAAATCATACTATTGGAAAAATCAATGTGGCACTGTCCCGACAGCTAATGTACTCGGATGTAGGGTTTTCCACTTGCCATCTTACGTTACCGTTATAGAAATCGTAATCGAATTGCCGGAATCATCTACCACAGTGACAGAATGGCGTCCGGAATCCGGACGGACACGTAATTGGTGAATGAAACGGGTCGTGCCAATGAAATTGTTGTCAAGATGCCAATATACAGTCGCGTCCTGATTGGTATGGGCCAGATTCAGGACTAGATAGCCTGGCGAACCGTCCAACTGCTTCGGTAGAGTTATGACACTGCCGTTTTCCGGATAAATGAACTCCATCAGAAGACCTGACCCGGACGACGAAACCTTGTAAGAAGCATGCTTCTGTCTGTAAAACCACTCCATGGCAGGCGTGAGACGGAAGACACTGCGGCCCTCCTCAAAATGATGATATGGACAAATCCTGCTTTTCATTGACCCGGCCGGCAACGTAAGCGTATCCTTTTCATCACAATACGGCCCTGCCAGAAAACCCGATTCATGACAAACTTCAGCACGCCACGCCTTCCGGCCACCACGCTCAGAACCGGATATTTCATCCACACTTGGAAACCACGCGGACTTGCTGCCCGGAATAGCATTGAAAATCTCAAACATTACAGGACCGGCTGTCCGGGCACCCAGCAGACCCGCAGCACCTGCACCCGACGCATTGCCCGCCCAGACACCTACCGCATAATCAGGAGTTACACCGACAGCCCAGGCATCACGATAACCATAACTGGTACCCGTCTTCCAGGCAACTTTACGCACGGAATTGATTAAGTGCCAATCGATTTCATCCGGCCTGTTGACCTCCTTGAGAGCGTCAAGCGTATAAAAGACAGCGACAGGGTCATCTTCCAGCAAAGGTCTGCTATCATCGGAATCACAAATTGAAGCCCTCTCGTCCACCAGACATGCCCCCAGCTCCGCATAAGCCGCCGTCACCTCATCCAGACGACATTCACCGCCACCTAAAATCAGAGACAGACCATAATCAGAAGAGGAGCGGGTCAATGTCGTAAGACCACGCGAAGCAAGATTCTCCTGAAAACGCTGGACTCCATAATCCTTCAGAATATGGACACATGGCACATTGAGTGAACGGCTCAAGGCCGCAGCCGCAGGAACCGCCCCGTCATATGTCATGTCATAATTCTGAGGAGCGAAACCATTGATATTCACAGGTGTATCAGCCACAAGAGAATACGGAAGAATCGTCCCGTCCTCCAGAGCGTCACAATACAAAAACGGCTTCAGGATACTGCCGGAACTGCGGGGAGACCGAGCCGCATTGACATTGACCCCGGCCCTTTTCCGCTCCGGCGAAGCATTGCCGCAATACGCGAGCACCCGGCCCGTCGCGACCTCGATGACAACAGCCGCGAGGTCCGCGATTCCCTCACGCGCAAGATCGTCGCCACGACGCGCAAGAATCCCCTCAATATGCCTTTGAAGATGAATGTCAATGCTGGTGTGGACCATCCGTCCAGAGGTTTTGCCGTAAGGAGCAGGCTTGCCGTCAATGTCAATGACAGAAGAAAAGAACTTTCCGCAGCCGTTGTATTGCCCTGATGACAGGTCATCCACAAGATGAGAAGCAAACGATGGTAGAGCTTTCGGGGCATCTGGAATAGGCTCGGAACATGCCGTTTCATAATCGTCAATGTTGATCAGGCCTCTGTCCAATAATTTGTGCAGTAACCTGTTACGCTTGGCAAGAAGCCTCTCGTGATTCTTTCCCGGCCTTATGCTGGAAGGAGAATTGGGGAGAATTGCCAGAGTGGCTGCCTCACCCCAGGACAAGTCGTCTGCTCCATGACTGAAATATCTCCAGGCCGCAGCATCCAGGCCGACTACATTGCCCCCGAAAGGTGCGTGAGAGGCATATAATGACAGGATCTCATCCTTGGAACAACGCAGTTCGAGACGCGTGGCAAGAACCGCCTCCACAAGTTTCTGGCCGAGGGTTCTTGCCTTCTGGCGGGACATGCGGATAACCTGCATCGTAATGGTACTCCCGCCGCTGACGACATGGCCGGCCTTCATATTGGCATACAGAGCCTTGCAGATGGAAACCGGGTTTATGCCTGGATGCCATCTGAACCACCTGTCCTCAAATTCTATCAGAGATGTGAAATACTTGTCTCTGCCATCCTTGTCAGAATAGGACCCGGCTCCGAAACGCCATTGTCCGTCAGATGCAATCCTGGCTCCGAGAAGTTCCCCGTTTCTGTCTGTGACAACAGTCGAGTAAACAGTGCCCGGAAACAGATCTCGAGGCAGGCAAAGAAGATACCATGACAAAAGTATGGCAGCCAAAATGAGCAGGGCTGTCAGACGTTTGTGCGCTGCAGCCTTGCTCATAAGAATGCGTAAATAATCTGAAATCTGCACTGTATAAGCCTGTTATCTGGTCACAGATGCCTTGCCTGATGCCGTGCGGGCATAGACGCCGGCATTATACATTGCATCACAAGTGATGGACGGCAGAATGTACTGGCCTTCATAAGCAGCGCGCAGACGTACCCTGAACTCCTTGTAAGTTCCCCTTGGCAGGCTGAAATAGAAGATATTGCGGTCATCCCTGATGTCCAGATAGTCATAACGGCCGGCTGAAGGAGTATCCTGCCCGGTCATCCTCTCATTGACAATCTCCCAGCCGGAAGGAATCATCTGAGTCAATGCCAGATTGCTGTAATCGTCTGACACTGAGCGGTTGGCTACGTGGATAATCGCGGTAAACTCGGTGCCCTGGCGCAGAGAAGCCGGATTGATGAGCGAACCGTCGCTGAGGACGTATCTGACGCTAAGGTCAATGCCGGAGGACTTCGCTGCTACTGTCTCTCCCGGTGCAGCCCTGGAAACAGTCGTCATTCTGACATAGACAGGTCCGTCCGAAGTATTCTTTACAGTTGCCTTGCCATGGTCCGGATGAAGTGTGTATGAAGCATGGCCATTGTCTGAAGGCAGAGCCTCCAAAGTGGCCTCGGACTCATTTGGTTCCCCGATGGAAACTGACAGGTTACCTGATGTGACGCTGCGCGAAAGAATTGACAATGCCCTTCCGAGGAATGCGGACTCCTGGGTTGTGAGCGACCACGGAGAGAGGGTTTCCACGTCTAGAGAACCGCCTAGCATTTCATGTGCATAAGTTACGGCTCCTTGGATGTTGCCCGTACGCACCATCGCCTCCATGGCTATCGCCTTGTCTCTCAGTGGCGTACTGAATGTCGGCAGGTCTGATGTCCAGCTGACAGGGGAGTCGGAGGCAGCATTGAGGATATTTGCCCCCGCGGTCTTCTTTCCGCAGACGGAGTAAGCCGAAGCCAGCATCATTGACGCCTGCCATGACATGTTTCCGCTTTCCTTCATCCTGTTCATCGCAGATTCCTCAGGGGATTGTGCCAATGCCAGTGTGAAGAGCCGGTAGGCCTGTGTCAGATCGCTCAGACCGCTTACTTTCGCGGTTCTGAAATTCTGGACGCAGCGTTTCTGGAATCTCTTCCATGAAGTCATGACAGCACTGCTGACCTCATAACCCTCTGCGCCGGCAAGGGTCATGAACTCGCCGGCCATTGATGTTACCCATTCATCAGCATGGGTATAGTTCGGCCAGTAAGCGAAACCTCCGTCAGGAAGCTGCCTTCCGTAGAGTTCGGAAAGGATGCCCGGTATCATTGACTTTGCCGCTTCAGCATTTTCCTTGGTCAGTTCCTTCATCGCGTAGAGAAGGCTCAGGCCTTTCGCTGCAAGCTGCTCGGTGCAAGAATGTTGATAACTTCTCATATAATTGAACAGCGTGTTCCAACCTATTGTAGGACAGCCGCTTATTTCGATCCATGCGCCGAGGTCTCCGCTGGCGTCGAACGGCTGGTAAGTGAAGCTTGTGCTCTCTCCGCGTGAAAGCAGTTTGCCGCTTTCGGAGATGATTTCAGGAGACTGGTTGCGGACTTCGAGATTAATAGTCTCTGTCATCTTATGTCCGTTGCCATCGGCAGAAACAGTGACCTTCGCCTGGCCCTCTTCACCCGATTTGAGAGTGAATCTGGCCATCTTGTCTCCCTTGCCGGAGAAGGCCAATGACTCTGCGGAGTTCCCTTCTATTGAGATTGGTCCCTCGCAACGTACTGAAACATTGACATTTCCGATGCCTTCCTCCATTACAAAGACATTGACCGGAAGGGTGATGGTCTCCCCGCAGCCTGCAAATCTAGGCAGAGTCGGCAGAATCATGACAGGGGATGTGACAGGGACTGTCTTCTCGGCATTGCCGAACGCATTTCCATAGCCGGCGACAACCATCACTCTTACGCTTCCCACGTACATCGGCAATGTGATTTTGTGGCTGTTGCTTCCGGATTTGAGAGTGAACGGACCGAGTACCTTGACTATAGGGTTGAACCTGTTTTCCTTGCGTGCGCCTCTGATAAGCCCTTCGTCACCACCGACACTGAACATTGCCGAAAGCGCACCTCCGAATGAATTATATACGTTGTCATAAATATCCCAGGTCTTGACGCCCAGGGCTTCGCGCTTATACATCGCGTTCCATGGATCCGGAGTCCTGAATGCAGTCAGGTCCAGCAGACCTTCATCGACGATTGCAAGGGTGTAGGTCATCGTCTTTCCCTTCTTTTCGCTGATTTTGACGGTGAACTGCTCTTCGGGATGAATCTTGTCCGGCATTGAGATGACCGGTTCGAGATGGGAATCCGGATTCTCCACCATCACAGGCTGGACACCGTACATCCTGACAGGCAAGTCATTGGAAGTGTTCCAGTAAGGCTGTACCAATGTGATATGGATATAGAAATTAGGAGCCATATCGGCATTGACCTTAATCTTATAAGGGGTGTCGCCGGACTCGGAGGTCTTGACCCATTCGCTGCTGAGAACGCGTGTTCCGTTTTCGATGGAAACCAATGCCCTGCCGTCCTTTGCTGAAGGGATGAACACCGTTGCGGTCTCGCCTGTCTTGTATGACTTCTTGTCAGTAGCGAAACTGAGCATTGCCGGGGCGTCCGGATTGCTTCTGCTGGAGCGTCCAATGTAATCGGCCATGTCCGCGTAGAAGATTCCTCCTGTAGCGTGACCGCTGTCCAGATCCTTTATATATATGAGGTAGCGGCCCCAATCATTGTCATTGATATTGAAAGAAATGTTCATATCATTCTGACCTGATCTGAAAGTGCCTGAACTGTAGGCTGATGCGGCCGACGCATTGATGTACGAGTCGAGCGGGTCTCGTCTGGATTCCCACCACCAGCTCCATTTGAGTTTGAAGATTCTCCATTCGATCTGATGGCCTGAAATGCGTTTTCCGTCAGGGCTGACAACTGCCACAGGAATGTTGTGGGTGGTGCCGGTCGCGATATATTCGCCGTCAGCAGGAAGTTTTGCGCCGACGTATGCGCTGAACGGGGAGTATGGCATTGTCAATGTCGTGAAACTCTCGTCGCCTCCGTTCTCGAAAACGGAGCAGAGGACGTCTGCAGAGAGCATACCGGGAGCCTGAGGCACTGCCGGGAGCCTTACTCTTTCGTGGGCTACTCCGTTATTGTCCAGACAGGCTCTGGCCAGATCAGTGCTGAATGTTTCGAAACTGCTTGCCGGATTTCGGAAAGTATAGCCCTCGAATCCGCTGAAACTTGTCTTTCCTGGTCTCAATGTCATGGACACTGTCGATAGCAGTCCTGAGGCGGCAGGTCCCGTGAGCCAGTTGGAAGAAATGTTTATGGCTGTCATGTTTCCGGCATAGAGAGCCTTGCTGCCGAAATCGACATTGACTTTCAGACGGTTAGGCTTTATCGCCTCGATTCTGAGCGGCTTGTGGAAAGTCGCGCCGCCCACTTTTACGTAGGCGTTCCAAAGACCGGTAGGGCTGTCAGGTGATGTCGGAATCTCGAAGGTATAGAATCCGTTTTCCGACTTTCTGCAGACTTTTCTCGTAAAGAACTGTCCGAGCGGAGTGTATATGTCAATGGCAGCAGGATGGCTGTCAGGAATCTTGTTCTCGCTGAAGAGAATCATGTTCAGATGTAGGGTGTCGCCGGGTCTCCATACTCCACGTTCGCCATAGACGAAGCCCTTCAATCCCTTCTGCAGAATCTCTCCGCCTGTGTCGAATCGGCTCAATGACATTTCCTCCCCATCGGTTACTTTTATGTAAGTAACTGATTCTCCTTTCTTTACACGGACGGCAAATGGCCTTCCGTTTACATCGATGGCTGTGAGACCCTGTGCATCACTCTTTCCGCTGCCGATTTCCTGCAGCTGGTAATTGTATGCGGTTATCTCCGCTCCGGAAACCGGTTCAGCAGTAATGATGTCGCTGACTGCCACCCAAATCTTGGCGGCTTTTTTGCCGGCATCGGCATATTTGGCCACGACACCGAGCTTGGAAGCCATGAAACTTTTTTCAGGGTAATCGTAGTTCATGTAATATGACGGGGTCATCGGGTTGTTCCTGTCCTGCCACTCGTAAACCGACCAGTCGTAATTGTTGTAGTAGAAATACGGATTCGGGGTATCCCATACTGCCTCGTCTTCCTCTGACATGTTGCCGGATGCCAAGCTTGTCATATTGCTTGCAACTGTCTGTCCGTCAGAGTCCTTGCTGTAGATGTAATACTCTTTCCTGAAAGATATCCTGGCTCTGTAGATGGCATTCGGGTCCTGTTTGAAAAGGCTTGACAAGTCCACTGTGAAAGTGTTGCTCTTGCTCAGATCCTTGTCAGGGTCGGTATCGAGTCTCAATGTGTTTCTGTAAATCATTCTGCCGGCACGTCTGAGGTTGTTGTCCCCATTGAGAGAATTGTCCTGCAGAAACATCAGCACGTTGCTCGGATATATCTTTATGATGCTGATATCCACGGCCTTGAGATTCTTGGCGACGAATGCCATAACAAGATTCTTAGTGTCGGGAAGAATACTGCCATTGCCTGCGAATGCCACTCCCGGCTCCGGGCTTTCCATTGTGAAGACATGTCTCCACGTATCACCGAGCTTGTTTCCGTTCATATCCCTGATGGCCGGGTCCAGTTCGAGAGTCAGAGAACCGTCCTCGTTCTTTCCCAGGTACAGTCTTATCTTGTTGTCAGTCACTTTGGCATTGACCTTAAGTGACTCTGTTCCGTTGCCGTAGTAATTGTTCTTGGACGAGGCAGTAACGCTGACGAGACCGTCGAGGTTCTGCCTGCTGTCGAGCGGCTCAGAGAAAGTTACGTCAATGTAATTGTTGTCGCTGTTCACAAGTTTCGTGTCAATGACATTGAACTTCCCTTTCGCGGGGATGACCGCAAATGCGGTACCGCATTCGTCGAACCCTGTCTTTCCCGGCAGGAATTTGATTGTCAATGTATTGTCTCCGTTATTGCGCTTCAGTCCGGTAACATTGAAGTCGAATGCACGCTCTCCGGATTGCTTTATCTCGGTGGTGAAACCGCTTTCAGGATAACCGAAGCTCAGCAGGTCTTCGGGATTCTCTACTGAAACGGAAGTGCTCATAACAAGAGTTCCGCTGACAGAGGCATTGTCAATGTCGGAGCTTGTGACAGTGATGTCATTGACCTCGAGCGAAGCCTCTTTCTTGGCGCTCACGAATCTAAATCTGAATTCGCTGTAGCGGCTGTCCGTGTCGGTCACTTTCCCTAGCATGAATGTGCAGTCGTAAGTCTTTCCCGGCTTCAGCGCTCCCTCTTCCGGTACGAATTCGATTCTGCTTGGGGAAGTCCAACGTGCAGATCCTTTGAGAGATGGAGAAAACTTGAACAGTTTTCCCGCCTCTTTGTCAGAGTCTGAAAGTTTGCCGCTTATTTTCTCGGCCGGGGAGACGAGTTCCACGACAATGCTGCCGCCGTCTGTAACAATTCCGCCGGTATAAGCTTCGATATAGTCAGCGAACCCGCTGTCAGGTGTCGCGGTGTTCTTCTGACCGCAACAGGAAATTGTCAATGCTGAGATACCTATGACAAAGATTTTCCTCAAAGTATGAATCAAATCCATAGTGCAATATAGTTTAAAGTGTTAGTATTCAGATGTAAATATATGTAAATTTTCGCTCAAATCTATGTCTCCGGGGATTATTTGCGGCATCTGACACGTCATGACAAATTGTCACCGTCATGGCATGTGGCACGGCAGTTGATTAAAATGTTTCCGGCTGCGTCAGATGGTGATGCGGCAAAAACATTGATATAAACATTTAAAATTATAGAATTATGATTAGACCATTGGCAGACAGAGTGGTTCTTGAGCCTAAAGAGGCTGAGACCAAGACAGCTGCAGGACTTTATATCCCGGATACAGCTAAGGAAAAACCACAGCAGGGCAAGGTAGTAGCTTGCGGACCTGGCAAGAAGGACGAACCTATGGAAGTCAAAGTCGGTGATGAGGTTCTTTATGGCAAATACGCCGGAACTGAGGTTACCGTAGAGGATAAGAAATATCTTATCGTCCGTCAGTCAGACATTATGGCTATTCTGTAAATTTAATTTTAGGAGATTATTATTATGGCAAAAGATATCAAATTCGACGTTGACGTTCGCGCAAAAATGAAACAGGGCGCAGACGCTCTTGCAGATGCAGTAAAGGTTACACTTGGACCTAAGGGCCGTAACGTTGTCATTGACAAGAAGTTCGGTGCTCCTCAGGTTACTAAGGACGGTGTTACTGTCGCTAAGGAAGTTGAACTTAAGGACAGATTCGCCAATATGGGTGCACAGATGGTAAAGGAAGTCGCTGCCAAGACTAACGAGCAGGCAGGTGACGGTACTACTACCGCTACAGTTCTCGCACAGGCTATCATCAATGTAGGTCTGAAGAACGTTACCGCAGGTGCAAGCCCTATGGATTTGAAGAGAGGCATTGACAAGGCTGTTGCCGCTGTTGTTGCCGAACTTAAGGCTCACAGCCAGGAAGTCGGTGACGACTACTCTAAGGTAGAGCAGGTCGGTACCATTTCTGCAAACAACGATGCTACCATCGGTAAACTTATCGCTGATGCAATGTCAAAGGTAAAGAAAGATGGTGTCATCACTGTTGAGGAGGCAAAGGGTACTGAGACTGAGGTCAAGGTCGTAGAGGGTATGCAGTTCGACAGAGGCTATATCTCTCCATATTTCATGACCAATTCAGATAAGATGGAGGCTAGTCTTGACAGCCCATACGTTCTTATCACTGACAAGAAGATTTCTACAATGAAGGATCTTCTCCCTATCCTCGAGCCAATCGCAAGAGATGGAAAGTCACTCCTTATCATTGCAGAAGATGTTGATGGCGAGGCTCTTACAACATTGGTTGTGAACAAGATCCGTGGCGCTATCAAAGTTGCTGCAGTCAAGGCTCCGGGATTCGGCGACCGTCGTAAGGAGATGCTTCAGGATATCGCTACTCTTACAGGTGCCACCCTCGTTTCAGAGGAAAGAGGATTCACACTCGAGAACACAACTCCTGAGATGCTCGGTAAGGCTGAGAAAGTCACTATCACCAAGGAGAATACCACTATCGTAGGTGGTGCAGGCAACAAGGATGACATCGCTGAGCGTGTTGACCTCATCAGAAAGCAGATTGCTACTTCCACTTCCGATTATGACAAGGAGAAACTTCAGGAGCGTCTCGGAAAACTCGCCGGTGGTGTTGCTGTCCTCTATGTAGGTGCTACTACCGAGGTTGAGATGAAAGAGAAGAAAGACCGTGTCGAGGATGCATTGAATGCAACCCGTGCTGCAGTCGAGGAAGGTTATCTTCCAGGTGGCGGTGTAGCTTACATCCGTGCTGCCGAGGCTCTTAAGAATCTTAAGGGTGACAATGAGGACGAGACGACAGGTATCCATATCGTAGCTCGTGCTATCGAGGAGCCTCTCCGTCAGATTGCAAGAAATGCAGGCGTTGACGGTAGCGTGATTATCCAGAAGATTCGTGAAGGCAAGGGTGACTTCGGTTACAATGCACGTACTGATGAGTATGTCAATATGTTCGAGGCCGGCGTCATCGACCCTACCAAGGTTAGCCGTGTCGCTCTCGAGAACGCTGCTTCAGTCGCAGGAATGTTCCTTACTACCGAGTGTGGTATCGTTGATATTCCGGAACCGGCCCCAGCTGCTCCTGCAATGCCGGAAGGCGGTATGATGTAAAATCCCGGGCTCTGCCGGACGGCAGGACTCACAGATAATATAGACAGGTGTCCAGATTGTGATTTCACAGTTTGGGCACCTGTCTTTGTTCTGTACGGAACTTTGGCCTCTTGTTCGTGCCGTCTTACCAGTTCTTATACGGGTTTCTGGATAGTGCGGAATTGTAATAACGGGCATCGCCCGTGACTTCCTTGCCGAGCCAGGAAGGTCTGTCGAAAGGCTCGTCAGGTGAAGCCAGTTCGATTTCGGCCATGACAAGTCCCTCATTGTCACCATGGAATTCATCCACTTCGAATGTGTGTCCGCCGAAATCGACGAGGTGACGGGTTTTGTCAATGACGCCGGGCTCGCAGATCTGGAGGAGCTGCAGGGCATCATTGACAGGTATCTCTTGCTCCCACTCGTAGCGGCTTATGCCATCGGCATCGCCCTTGCCCTTGATGGTGATGAAACCTTGGTCGTCGCGGACGCGGACGCGGACAGTGCGCTCCGGGACTGAACATAGGTAACCCTGGGAAATGCGCATTGACTTGCGCACATCTGGTTTGAAGTCTCCCTTCAGAAGAAATTTCCGTTCTATTTCCTGTGCCATGATTTGGATTGCTTAAGAATCGACATCACAAAGTAACACATAATTATCCGGTTCTTTTGTGGAAAACTATTGTTTTTTTACGTCATCATTCATATCTTGTGACGGTGAAAGGACGCAAGGGACTTTTCCGGAGCGTCCTCTGCCACACTGCGTACACCTAAAGCGCAGACTGAAACTATTAATTAAAAAAATATGAAAAGGCACTTATTGCTTATTATGCTTTCTCTGGGACTGATGGCGGTCACCGGATGTAAGAAGAGCCCTTCTGAAGAGGCTAGCGACCTGAAATTCTTGCCAGGTCAGGAATTTACCTATGTTTTCGAGCCGGATGCCGGCGAAGCTACGCTGCAGTTTGACGCGGCCCAGATATGGATGGCTGCCAAAACGGGCTCCGAACTGGAAAATGAATGGCTGACGCTTACCCCGGCGTACGGACAGGGTGGGCCTGCCATTATCACTATCGGCGTTGCAGCTAATCCGACAGATGCGGAAAGAACCGCAGTGTTCATGGTGACATGCGGGAAAGACCGCAAGGAAGTTACAGTGAGACAGTATTCTATGACATCCGATGAGACGAAATTCGTGTATATCCCGGATGAAAACTTCAGAGAATACTGTCTTTCTAATTTTGACCTGGACGGTGACAAGAGACTTTCCAAGGAAGAGGCATTGGCAGTTACCGAAATCTCATGCGAAGACCTGGAGATCAAATCGCTAAGCGGTATAAAATTCATGTCGAACCTGCAGAAGCTGAACTGCCGTCATAATCTGATAGAAGGAGACCTCGACCTCAGCGGATTTGCGGCATTGAAAGAACTCGTTGCAGACCATAATGTCTATACCAGTCTGAATCTCAGCGGCTGCTCTGCATTGGAGACATTGAGGGCAAATGACAACTATACCTATGATGAGAAGCAGCTTTTCATGTTGTTCCCGATGACCAGCATTGACCTTACCGGATGCTCATCCCTCAAGTCAATCGACCTTCAGGACAACGGCCTTCTTGCTATCGACTGCAGCGACTGTCCTAATCTCGAAGTGCTCAATGTAGCATATAACTCGCTCAATAGCATTGATGTAAGCAAGTGTACGAAACTTGCTCAGGTCAGCATCAGAACAAATAAGTTCAATAAGAGCGTTGACTT
>Ga0129313_1001628_pt1 | contig 13679 bp, 10 predicted proteins | sample O1105metagenome_FD_94436 | JGI IMG/M metagenome (GOLD analysis project Ga0129313, IMG submission 94436) | Orangutan group fecal microbial communities from fecal samples from Wisconsin, USA - O1105 metagenome | ecosystem: Host-associated > Mammals > Digestive system > Large intestine > Fecal... | reverse complement strand
CCTTTGATTAGTGCGGTTGGCGAACCAACACTATTATATCATTGGAGGTTTTTTACTGTAAGCTAAAGCGATTGTTGTCCACCTGCATAGCAGGTGGTTTTTTAAAGATTGCCTTACAATAAAAAGACCTGAAAATTTCTCGTTTTCAGGTCTTTCAAACTTCTATTTTCTAAAACAATTTCCTCAGATATGCAGTATCACAGAAGCAATCTGGAAATATACAATCAGGGAAAGGGCATCCACGATGGTGGTGATAAAAGGGCTCGCCATAACAGCGGGGTCGAAGCCAATCCGCTTTGCCAGAATCGGCAGGGTACAGCCAATCATCTTTGCCAGGAATACCGCTACAATCAGGGTCAGGCACACAACAATGGCCACCGTCACGCCTACTCTGTCAAGCAGAAGCAGTTTGATGAAATTGGCAAGGGAAAGGGTAATGCCGCAAAGCACCGCCACGCGGATTTCCTTCCAGATGACTACTAATGTGTCCTTGTAACCGATTTCGCCAAGGGAAAGTCCGCGGATAATGGAAACGCTTGCCTGACCGCCGGCATTGCCGCCCGTATCCATCAGCATGGGGATAAACATGGTCAGCACCGCATAGGTGCTTAAGGCATCCTCAAAGTGGCTGATAATCTGACCGGTAAAGGTAGCTGACACCATGAGGAGTAAAAGCCAGGGAATTCTTTTTTTGAAAGTTTCAAAAATGCCCGTTTTCATATAGGGCTTGTCGGAAGGAACGATAGCCGCCATCTTTTCAATATCCTCGGTGGCCTCTTCTTCCATGATATCCACGATATCATCGACGGTAATAATACCGACCAGCCGGTTTTCGTTGTCCACAACGGGCATGGTGGTAAAGTCGTATTTTTTGAACTGCCGGGCAACCTCTTCCTGGTCCATCAGGGTATTGATGGAAATGACATTCTCATGCATGATGTCACCGATGATTTCGTCCGGGTCACTGAGCAGTAAGTATCTTAAGGCAACGGTACCGAGCAGCCTTCTCTGCGCATCGAGCACATAACAGATGTTGATGGTCTCGCTGTCCACACCGACTTTACGGATGCGGGCAATGGCTTCCTCTACCGTCAGGTTTTCTTTTAAATCCACGTACTCCACGGTCATGATACTGCCGGCGGAGTCCTCCGGATAACGAAGCAGGTGATTGATATCACGCCGCATTTCCGGGCTGGCATTTGCCAGAAGCTTTTTTACGATATTGGCAGGCATCTCTTCCAAAAGGTCCGTTGCATCATCCGCCATCAGGTTGTTGATAATACCTGCCGCATCCTTTTCCGACAGGGAGGTAATGATGAGCTGCTGGTTGTCCACTTCCATGTAGGAAAAGACATCGGCTGCCAGGTCCTTCGGTAAAATACGGAATACCTTTAACATTTCCTCTTCGGGAAGGTTTTCCAAGAGAATAGCCACATCGGCTTCATTCATCTCTGCTAATTTCTGGCGCAGGGATGTGTACTGACGGGTTGTCAGTAATTCCTTGATTTCATCCATAATCGTTCTCCTTTAGTTGTCAATGGGGTCTTCATGCATCGGGCAGGAAGAGGGTTATCGTTACTGTGCGTCTTACTGTGCGATTTCATCAAAACCACCACCTTTCTCCTAAACGGAAAACATTTTTGGGTGTGCCTCTTTACGTTTTTACACACCTTATTTATTTTAACATATCAACTTTCGTTGTCAACGTAAGAAATGGGATTTTCCTGTAAAATTTCTGTTTTGCCTGCCGTGGCTTCCGTAATATCCCGGACAAGTCTGTCCTTCTCTTCTACCGGAACCAGCACCTGCAGGGTCACCTTTTCGCCGTAATCGCTGTCCTTCGGCGCAAGTCCCATGGCGGACAAAAGGTATAGGATTTTGCCGATGCCGTTGTAATCCGTGGTAAGGGTAAGGGGCACTCCCATACGGAGCACACCGATTTTACAGTCGTTAAGCCCTTCCTTCACCGCCTGGGTGTAGGCGCGCACCAGACCGCCCGTGCCGAGCAGGGTACCGCCGAAATACCTTGTCACCACCACCACGATGTTTTTAATGTTTTCCCGCAAAAGCACCTCCAGCATGGGGCGTCCCGCCGTACCGGAGGGCTCCCCGTCGTCACTGCAGCGGGTCAGTTCGCCCCTCTCCCCTATGACAAAGGCGGAGCAGTTATGTCTGGCATCCCAGTATTTTTTCTTCATTGCCTCGATGAATGCCGTTGCCTCTTCTTCGGAGTCTGCCCGTGCAATGTTTGCTATAAACACGGATTTCTTTTCTTCTATCTGCCCGCTTCCGCCGGAAAGCAGGATGCGGTTGTTTGTTTCGGTCTGTTCGCTCATATTCCGTCCCCAATACTGTTTCTTCGCAAAAGCTTTCTCTTGCCTTTTTTATTCTACCATAGATATGATTAAAAGTGTTTTTTTTGTGAAACAATTCTTAAAAAATAACAAAAACCTTTATTTACCATATGTTTTTTGGTATACTTATCATCAAAGGCAGTTGTGCCCGATTTATGCAAAACAGAAAGGAAACCTTATGAATTACGGAAAAAAAGGAGTCCGTGCAAAGCAGAAAGCGCTTTTTGCCAAAGGTCCGAAGTGGATGCACAAGATTACATTTACCTGTGCAAAGGTCATCTTCATCGCCTTTATCGGCATCGCCATCTGGGGCGTGTCCGCCGGCATCGGTGCTTTCAACGGTATTATTGCTTCCGCACCGGACATTGACGTGAGTGATGTTGCACCGGTAGGTTTCTCCACCTTCATATACGACTGTGAGGGCAATCAGATTGGCAAGCTTGTTGCCACCAATTCCAACCGTGTGCAGGTAACCATGGATAAAATTCCCCAGTACATGGCAGATGCGTTTGTAGCCATTGAGGACGAGCGTTTCTACGACCACAACGGTATCGACTTCAAGGGTATCGTCCGTGCCGGTTATACCTTTATCAAATCCGGCTTCAAGCGGGCGGAGGGCGCCAGCACCATTACCCAGCAGCTTTTGAAAAATACCGTGTTTACCAACTGGGTAAACGAGGACGGTCTGATTGAGAAAATCCAGCGTAAATTCCAGGAACAGTACCTGGCTCTGGAAATTACAAAAAAACTGAGCAAGGAAGAAATCCTGCTCCGCTACATGAACACCATCAACTTGGGACAGGGCACCTTAGGTGTCCAGGCAGCTGCCAAGCGTTATTTCAACAAGGACGTAAGCGAGCTTAACTTATCGGAATGTGCCGTTATCGCCGCCATTACCCAGAACCCTTCCAAGTGGAACCCCATCTCCCACCCGGACAACAATGCCGAGCGTAGGGAACGTGTTCTCCGGAAGATGCTGGACCAGGGCTATATCAGCCAGGCGGAATTCGACGAAGCCATGGCGGATGACGTGTACTCCCGTATCCAGGAGGTCAATATAGCCGTAGCCAACGAATCCGTCAGCACCTATTTTGAGGATGCCCTTGCGGAAGCGGTTATGGAAGACCTGATTAACGAATGCGGTTACAGCGCCACACAGGCTTCTACCATGTTATACAGCGGCGGTCTCCGTATTGAGTCCACCTTAGACCCCAATATCCAGTCCATTGCCGATGAAGTATGCTCCGACCCGGATACCTATCCCGAGGATGTCAAATGGTACTTAAGCTACGATCTGACCACCAAGGATGCCAGTGGCGAATACCACAACTACAGCAAAGAAATGATGAAAAAGTGGTTTGTGGAAAACGAAAGCCGCAGCTTCAACCTGATCTTCAACAGTATGGACGATGCCTATGCCGCTATCGAGACCTATAAAGCGGCAATTATGAGTGACGGCGAGGAAGAGATTGCGGAAAACATTTCCATGACGCCCCAGCCCCAGATTTCCTTAGTTATCATGGACCAGTCCAACGGTCATGTGGTTGCCATTGTGGGCGGCCGCGGCGCCAAGGAAGGAAGCCGTACCTTAAACAGAGCGACCGACTCCGCAAGACAGCCCGGTTCCACCTTTAAGGTACTCTCCACTTATGCTCCCGCTCTGGACAGCGCCGGCATGACACTGGCTACCGTATTTAACGATGCTCCTTTTAATTACAACGACGGTACTCCTGTTCACAACTGGTACTCCAATCCTCCTTACGAAGGCTTAAGCTCCATCCGTAAGGGAATTTACCACTCCATGAACATTGTAACGGTAAAATGTCTCACCCAGATTACACCGAAGCTCGGCTTTGACTATCTGGAGGATTTCGGTTTCACGACCTTAAATGAATTGAATGACTGCTACCAGCCCATGGCTCTGGGCGGTGTCGGCGGTGTCACCAACTTAGAGCTGTGCGCGGCTTATGCCACCATCGCCAACGGCGGTGTTTACAACGAGCCCCAGTTCTACACCAGAGTCCTTGACTCCGACGGCAACGTCATCATTGACCACACGGTTCCCAATACCAGACAGGTATTAAAGGAAACCACGGCCTTCCTTCTGACGGAAGCCATGAAGGATACCGTAATAAAGGGTACCGGTACGGCTGTCAACTTTGACGGCATGACCATTGCCGGTAAGACAGGTACCACTTCCGATGACAAGGACGTATGGTTTGCCGGATACACCCCTTATTATACGGCTGTTACCTGGACCGGATATGACAACAATATAAAAATGAGCAACAAGGCAGACAAGGCTCTTTCAAAGAAAATCTGGCGTGCGGTTATGCAGAAAATACACGAAAACCTGCCCAATCAGAGTTTCCCGATTCCGGAAGGCATCGTACAGGTTGCGGTATGCTCCCAGTCCGGTAAACTGCCTGTGGAAGGCTTGTGTGACAATTATGTGGTAACGGAATACTTTGCGGAGGGCACGGAGCCTGTGGACTCCTGCGATGTGCACTACTCCGGTGATGTATGTGCTTACAGCCTGCTTCCCGCGAGTCCCGACTGCCCGTTCAAGCTGCCCGGTGTCCTGACACTTACGCCTGTAGAAGATATTTCCTTACAGCAGGGCTCCACGGTCATCAACGAAGACGGTACGGTTTCTACACCGCAGACCACCAACTACTGCCCTCACAACGAAGACTTCTTCCTGCAGCCCAATTATGCCTCTGTCATAGAACAGCAGCGGGCAGAGCTTTTGCAGCGGGGCTACAATTTCTATCATTAGTACTTCTTATATAAAACAAATAAAAGCCCGGCAGATGCCGGGCTTTCTTCTTTCTACTGATAATTTTCCATCAGAAGCTGCAGTTCCGTCTTTCCCCGGAAGCTGTTTAAGCCTATCCGGTAAGTCACGGAAAGCGGAAATTCACATTCTTTTTCGTACAGTCTGCCGGAAGCGCCCTCCCCGAATTTTTCATCCAGGTAGGCATGGAATTTATCCAGCCCGCCGAAGAAAACCAGTTCATAGGTCTTTCCTTCCTGCGTCACCGTATACTTGGCAAACGTTCCCTGCTTCCCCATTTTCCTGCCGAACCGGAATACCACGTTCTTTGTGGCAAACAACGGCTTGGGATTGGCATTGCCGAAGGGCTCCAAAATTTCAAACTCCTCCGCAAGCTGTCCGGTCGCATAGGCAAGGGGCATGGGCACATCAATATGTACCTTTGGCTGAAAATCTTCTTCGGTCAGGGTACACTGTGCATTTAAGCGTCTGCGCAGCTCCTCTAAATTTTTCTCTTTTAGGGAAAGTCCCGCCGCCATCTTGTGGCCGCCGAACTTGGTAAACAGCTCCCTGCATGCCACCATGGCGTCGTACATATGATAGTTTTCTATGGAACGTCCCGAGCCCTTCAGCCCTTCTTCCCCTCTTGTCAGGACAAAAGTCGGCTTGCCGTACTGCTCCTTTACCCGTCCCGCAATGATTCCCGCCAGGCTTTCATGGCAATCCGGTAAGAATATCACCAGCACCTTATCTTCCGACAGATGCTCCTTTTCTATCTGCTCCGCCGCCTGCTTCACGCCCTGCAGGGTCATTGCCTTACGGCTTTCGTTCATTTCCTTCAGTTCTCCGGCAATTCTTGCCGCCGATACAGCATCCTTTGCCCGCAGTAACTCCAATGCCCTTACTGCACTGTCCAGTCTGCCCGTAGCATTTAAGCACGGCCCTATTACAAAGCCCAGGTGGAATGCATTAAGTCTGGACGGTTCCACGCCGTTTGCCTCTATCAGGGCTTTTAAGCCCATACATGGCGCCTTGCGGATACGTTTTAAGCCTTCCTTTACAATGATACGGTTTTCGTCTAACAGGTCCATTACATCGCACACGGTTGCCACCGCCGCAAGCTGCATAAATTCCTCCATGCATGCCTGTCTTTCTTCATAGGGCACCTTCGACTTGCGGAACATGAGCTCAATGAGCTTATACGCCACCACTGCCCCGCAGATACCCGGATTGGGATATTTGCAGTCTGCCTGCTTGGGATCCACGACCACCGCTGCCGGAGGCAGAACCTGTGTCCGCACACCGTTTTCTTCCACATACGGCACCTCATGATGGTCCGTCACCACCACGGTCATTTTCTTTTCCACCGCAAGGGCAATCTGGGAAGCCGCCGCAATGCCGTTGTCGCAGGTGATAATGGTCTGGATACCTGCTTCATACGCATCCTCTATGAGCCGGTCATTTAAGCCGTAGCCATCCTTCATACGATGCGGTATCACCGTATCCACGTTACCGCCGAGCACCTGCAGTCCCTTTGTCAGAATATGGGAGGAAGTAATACCGTCCACATCATAGTCCCCGATGACCCGGATTTTTTTCTTAAGGGCAATGGACTCCGCCATGATGGCAGCCGCATCCTCCATACCAAGCATCAGCTCGGGCGGATACATGTCAAGATACGTGCCGTAGAGGTATTTTTCTACTTCTTCTTCAGACAAAATATCCCTGTTACGGATAATTCTTGCCGTAACAGGGGTAATATTAAATTTCTTGCTCCAGGCATCGAAATCAGCTTTCTTTGCCGCAACAAACCATTTTTCCATGGAAACTATAACCTTTCCCACTGAGCGGTTCCCTTATTTGGAAACCGCCTTTTTGTTTTTCTGCATCATGTAGTACATGCTGCCTGCCAGGAATACGGAGGAGTAAGTACCGCAGACGATACCTACCATCAGAGGCAGTGCAAATTCACGGATAGCGGTAACACCCAGTACATACAGAGCTGCTACCATAATAAACGTAGTCAGGGAAGTAAAAATACTTCTGGACAATGTCTGGGTAATGCTTCGGTTGATAACATCCTTCAGGTCCGCACCGCTACCCATCTGGCTTCTGTTCTCACGGATACGGTCATATACCACGATGGTGGCGTTGATGGAGTAACCGACCAGAGTCAGCATGCAGGCAATGAAGGTGCTGCCTACGGAAACCTTGGCTGCCGCATAGAAGGCAAGCACTACCAGCACGTCATGAAGCAGTGCCAGAACGCCGCCGGCGCCAAAGGAAATATTCTTGAAACGGATAGCGATGTAAATCAGCATGCATACCATAGCCACACATACGGAAGCAAAGGTCTTTACGGTTGTTTCCTTAGAAATGGTACCGCCGATGGTTTCCATAACAATCTGTTCATTTTCCACACCGTATTTATCAAGGAGCATTTCTTCTATGGCATCTCTCTTGGTCACATCCAGCGCGTTGGTCTTAAATACAACATCTGTGGAATTCTGTACCGGCTGAGGCTGTACTGCGCTTCCCGCAATCTTTTCCATTTCGGGAATAATATCTGTCTCCAACTCGGAAAGACTCTTCTGTTCGTTGAAGGTTACCGTCATGGAAGTACCGCCTACAAAATCAAGACTTAAGTTCAGCGGATTACCGGTCTGTGCTTTGTTGACACCCATCATGACAAAGCCGCCCACCATCAGAACTAAGGAAATTGCAAAGTATATCCATCTTTTGCCGACAAAGTCAAGAGCCTTATGCTCCTTGCCCACACCGTACCATTTTTCGCTTGTAAAGCCGATTGCATAGAATGCACGGAGCAGCCATCTTGTCACAAACAAAGCGGTAAACATGGAAAGCACAATACCTAAGATCAGGGTCTGTGCAAATCCCTTAATGGAACCGCTGCCGAAGATTAACAGAACAAGCGCTGCAATCAGGGTGGTGATGTTTCCGTCTAAAATAGCGGAGAGAGCTTTGTCGAAGCCAATCTTTTCAGAAGACTTCACAGTCTTTCCGGTTGCCAGTTCTTCACGGATACGGGCGAAAATGATAACGTTTGCATCCACTGCCATACCGATGGAAAGAATGATACCGGCAATACCGGGCAATGTCAGGGTAATATCGAATCCGTTTAATAACAGAACGATTAAAGCGGTATACAGTAACAATGCTAAGGATGCTACAAAACCGGGCAGGAAGTAAACGCCAATCATGAATACGGCAATGACCGCAAGACCGATGGCACCTGCCTCTAAGCTTGTCTTAATGGCATCGGAACCGAGCTGGGCTCCTACTACCTTGGAATGGATTTCGTTAAGCTCTAACTTCAGTCCGCCGATTCGGATTAAGGAAGCTAACTTTTCGGCATCTTCATAAGTATAGTTACCGCTGATCTGGGCACGTCCGTCCGTCAGGGCACCGTTTACGGTGGGTGCACAGATTACCTTGCCGTCATAGTAAATAGCAATGGTTTCACCGTTCTGGTAAGCGGAGGTGGTAGCATCTGCAAATTTCTGCCTGCCTTCGTCGTTAAGCAGAAGGTCAATACAATAGGATGAGGTATTGCCTGTCTGGGAATCCTGGTAAGGAACCGCTTCCGCACTCTTGATATCGGAACCGTTTAATACCACGCAGCCGTCAGCCACGATTTCATCAATGCTTCTGTTCAGTACATATGCCAGGGAAGCATTTCCGTCTTCATCCTGTACAATGGTCTGGGAATAGTTATTATTACCGTCGGAACCCTTCTGTGCCAGGAAATAAAGCGTACCGGGGTTGCCCAGTTCCTCTAAAATGGCATTGGCATCGGTTACGCCGGGAATTTCCACGTTGATACGGTCGTTTCCCTCTAAGTAAACCTGTGCTTCGTTGCTGTAGTTGTAAACACGTTCTTCCAGCTTTCTCTTGGTATCCGCCAGGTCGGTTGCGGAAGGTTCTTCGTCCCCCACCACCTCATACGTGATGCTGACACCGCCTGCCAGGTCAAGACCTAAGGTAATGTCGGATGCCGCCACCTTGCCGTTTCCGTCAATTCCCTTTACATCGATGAAGGTCACGCCCGCAAGGATTGCCAGAAACACAAGCAGAGTAATGATTGCGTTACTTTTCTTCATTTTGTTCTTCCTCCATTTCAGCCATAGCTGCTTTTATCATAATAGCGCATTCGATACGTTTTCTCTGCAGTTCGCAGCCCACATCATATGCGTCATTGATATTCCCATGGAAATTATAAGAGTTGGCAGCACAGCCGCCGCTGCAGTAAAACTTGGCAAAGCATTTTTTACATTTTTCCTTTGCATATACATTGCAGCACTTGAATTCGTCACGGATTTCCGTGTTGACGATGCCGTCATCCACGTTGCCCATGAGGAACTTCTCGTTTCCCACAAACTGGTGGCAGGGGTACAGATCTCCCCAGGGAGTCACTGCCAGGTATTCCGTACCGGAACCGCAGCCGGACAGACGCTTTGCCACACAGGGACCGCCCTCTAAATCAATCATAAAGTGGAAGAAATTGAAACCGTTTCCTTCCTTTCTTCTGCGGATCATTTCTACGGCAAGCTTGTCGTACTCCTCCTTAAGACCGGGAATATCCTCTTCCTTAATAGAGTACCAGTCCTCGGGCTTTGCCACAACCGGCTCTACGGAAATCTGCTTGAAGCCAAGATCTGCCAGATGCAGCACATCCTTAGAGAAATCCAGATTGTTGTGGGTAAATGTACCTCTTACATAATAGTTCATCTGACCGCGGCTTTCCGCCACTTTTTGGAACTTCGGTACAATCATGTCGTAACTGCCCTGTCCGCCGCGGAAAGGACGCATCGCATCGTTTACTTCCTTCCGTCCGTCGATACTGAGCACGATATTGGACATTTCTTTATTGGCAAACTCCATAATTTCATCATTTAAGAGAACGCCGTTGGTCGTCAGGGTAAAACGGAACTTCTTGTTGCACTCCTTTTCCCGGCTGCGTCCGTATTCTACCAGATCCTTTACCACCTGCCAGTTCATGGTGGGCTCGCCGCCGAAGAAATCCACTTCCAGATTGACGCGGTTGCCGGAATTGGCAATCAGGAAATCCAGGGCTTTTTTACCGACTTCAAAGCTCATAAGCGCTCTTCTGCCATGGTACTCTCCTTCTTCGGCAAAGCAGTAACGGCAGGCAAGATTACAGTCATGGGCAATATGCAGGCACAGTGCCTTTACAACCGTCTGACGGTTTTTGAAATCAAAGATATAATTTTCATAAATATCGGGGGTAAACAACTGGCCTTCTTTGTATAACTCCAACACCTCATCGATGGCTTCTTCCACTTCCTCTGTGGGACGTCCGGACGCCTCACAACTGATAACAGCCGCTTTAATGGCTTCCGGTTCCTTCATGCCGCCTTCTACCAGAGGCTCCACGAAAGCTATCATGTCGTAAACCAGATCATCTACCACATGTACGGAACCGCTGTTTACATCCATGACAATGTTGTAACCGTTGTTTTTGTACTGATGAATCACGTTTTCTTCCTCTTTCTCTCTTAAACTCAGTCTTTCCCCGGAAAAAGGTCCCTGTCCTAAGAAAAGACTGCAAAAACGAAGCAGCGACGCAAATCGCTGCTTTCTTAATCTCACATTAAAAATGTGGGCGCTGCTTATTTAATCTTTTCGCAGCTCTGGTTTCCTACTGTACAGGATGTCTTGCATGCTGACTGGCAGGAAGTCTGGCATTCGCCGCAGCCGCCCTTCTTCATGGACTCCTTTAAGTTTCTTGTATTTAATGTCTTGATGTGCTTCATAAAAGAAACGCCTCCTTAATATAAATTAAGCTTCATACCATCGTAGTATATCATAAATTTCCTGTTTGTAAAAGGTTTTTTTCATATTTAGGCATATTTCGTGTATTTTTTCGGAAATCACCCAAGCATGCCTCCCAGCATACCGCTTCCTCCGCAGAGCACCAGCACGGTTAAAAATTCTCCCGGCAGCTTTCCCAGATCATGGTCAACTGCCAAAGACACCGCAGTCAGTATCAGAAAATACGCGCTTCCCATCAAAAGCCCCCACAAAAATTTCCGTGACTGCATCTTTTTTCCGGTAAGCCAGCCCGCTGCCAGATTGACTGCTATGTAAATACCGATAACCGCCGCCGAAACGATTTGTTCAGACAGTCTGAGTTTATAGACCAGCAGCGAAAGTAAAATGAGCAGAGCTCCCGTAAGTATGTAAGCGGCAAGCAGGCATTTCAGGAAAAAAAGCCATGGCTTTCCTTCTCTTTCTTTGTCCATCTCTCTCCTCCTCCGGCATTGTTCTATTCATGTATATGTAGGTAAGGACATTTCTTATACCTGTATTTCCGTAAAAATACACCGCTTTTCCTGTTCTTAACGGTTGTTAATCTTGACAAACCGCTATGGAATACGGTATTATTTCCTATTATTATATAAAAATTTATTAAATACAAAAGGAGTGTTATTCTTGGAGACATCTGATGTCGCGCAACTGATTATTATTATTGTTCTGATTTTTTTATCCGGCTTCTTTTCTTCCGCCGAGACCGCTTTTTCCACCTTAAACAGGGTGCGTATGCGGAACCTGGAAGAAGAAGGCAGCAAAAAAGCCGCAAGGGTCAATAAGATTTTGGAGAGCTACAGCAAAATGCTTTCCGCCATCCTGATCGGCAACAACATTGTAAACCTGACCGCTTCTTCCCTGACAACGGCATTTGTCATCGGCGTATGCGGCAATGCGTACATAGGACTCGGTACCGGTATTCTTACCATTGTGGTACTGCTCGGCGGGGAAATCATTCCCAAGACATGGGCAAACTTAAATTCCGAAAAATTAGCCCTTGCCTACTCTTCCGTCATCTACGCGCTGATGAAGATTATGACGCCGGTTATTTTTATCGTGGATTTACTGTCCAAAGGCATCTTAAAGCTTTTGCATGTGGACCCCAATAAAAAAATGGATACCATTACTGAAAGTGAATTGAAGACCTACGTGGATGTCAGCCATGAAGACGGCCAGATTGAATCGGATGAGCGGGAAATGATTTACAATATCTTTGAATTCTCCGATACCTGCGTAAAGGATATTATGATTCCCCGTACCAACATGGTGACCGTCAATGCAGACGAAAGTGTAAACGACTTAATCAAGGTATTCCACGAGTCCATGTATACCCGTATTCCCGTGTATCAGGAAGACAAGGACAGTATGATCGGTTTTGTCAACATCAAGGATTTATTTATTGCCCGTATTTCCGGTCAGAAAAATATCACCTTAAAGTCCCTCCTGCGGGAAGCCTACTACACCTACGAATACAAGAAAAATGCAGACCTTCTTCTGGAAATGCGTGAGAAATCCATGAATGTGGCATTTGTCTTAAACGAATACGGTTCCACCGTGGGTATGGTTACACTCGAAGACCTTTTGGAAGAGCTGGTCGGAGAAATCCGTGACGAATACGATGAGGACGAAAAAGAGCTCATTCAGAAAATAGACGACCGTTCCTACTTCATTGAAGGCAGTATGAACCTTTCCGATATCAACGACAGCATCGGTACTTCCTTAAATTCCGATGATTACGACTCCATCGGCGGTATCATCATCGGTCAGCTGGACCGTCTGCCGGAGGACAACGAATCCGTAGTTCTTGCCGACGGCACTACCCTGCAGGTAAAGGGTATCGACCAGAACCGCATCCTTCACGTTCTGCTTACTCTTCCCGAACCAAAGGAAGAGGAAACGGACGAAGAAGCTTCCGCAAATAAACAATAGTATGCACGCTCTGCGAACATTCTATTGTCATGAATAATCATAACCACCGGCTGAGCCGGTGGTTTGTTCTGCCCCTATAAGGGGCTGTTACCGGCACTGGGTCTAAAGACCCGTTGAAAGTTCGCCAGCCGCAACATCATTTCTCTGCAGAGCCCTAAAGGGCTCATCTTATTTGCTTTGTTTTACTGGCTCACCCGTAAACGGGTCAATATACTCTTTTAGTGTCATTTGGTCGTATTCCAAATCCTCTTTCAATTGGTTCTGGATATACTCTTGAATCTTTTTCGCATTTTTTCCTACAGTATCTACATAATAACCTCTACACCAGAAATGCCGATTGCCGTACTTGTACTTCAGGTTTGCATGCCTTTCAAATATCATCAATGTACTTTTTCCTTTTAAGTAACCTACAAAACTTGCTACACTGATATTTGGTGGAATCTCTACAAGCATATGCACATGATCTGGACAGATCTCTGCTTCCACTATATTGACTCCTTTTCTTTTACACAGCATGCTCAAAATATTTGCTATATCCTGACGTAATGCTCCATATGCAACTTTTCTTCGGAACTTTGGTGCAAATACAATATGGTACTTACAATTCCATTTACTGTGTGATAAACTATTTACATCCACTTTGGATACCTCCTTTGATTAGTGCGGTTGGCGAACCAACACTATTATATCATTGGAGGTTTTTTACTGTAAGCTAAAGCGATTGTTGTCCACCTGCATAGCAGGTGGTTTTTTAAAGATTGCCTTACAAT